>Ga0214544_1012796_pt1 | contig 10655 bp, 12 predicted proteins | sample CNSS3metaG_FD_160074 | JGI IMG/M metagenome (GOLD analysis project Ga0214544, IMG submission 160074) | Root nodule microbial communities from cowpea collected in UCLA plant growth center, Los Angeles, California, USA - CNSS3 | ecosystem: Host-associated > Plants > Roots > Nodule | place: USA...
ACGGGTGCGCGACGAGGAAGCACTTCGGATCGTCCATCTCCGCCTGCAACAACGACGGCCGAAACCCCGAGGTCGAGGAGCAGATCAGGGTTCCAGGCGCTGCCGCGCGGCCGGCGGCCGCGAGCAGCTGCTGCTTGAGCTCCAGGCGTTCCGGCGCGGATTCCTGTACGAGGTCCACGCCACGCACCGCATCCGCCACTGATTCCATTACCGTCAGCACCCCTTCTGGCGGCAGCGGAACCATCGTCAGTTTTCGGAACGCCCGCCGCGCGTTAGCCAGCACCTTCTGTACATACTCGACTGCATTAGGCGCCGGGTCGTACAGCCGCACGTCGATTCCATTGAGAATGAAGCGCGCCGCCCACCCGCCGCCGATGACACCGCCCCCGAGGAGCCCAATTGCGCTCGGCCGCTTTTCCGCAAGCTTCGATTTCTCGAGCATGACCTTTGACCTCTCAGGCGACTTTGAGCTTCAGCTTCGCGCGCATCTCATTCGGGCTCAGAACGCGCACCCCGAGCCGATCCAGGATCTCGATCGCCCGCTGCACAAGCTCGGCATTGGTTGCCAGCCGCCCGCGGGAAAGGTACAGATTGTCCTCCAACCCGACCCTCACGTTCGCACCAATCATTGGCGCCAAGGCTGCATACGGAAGCTGCATCGGCCCAACCGAGAACGTGGAATACACGGCGCGGGGCGGCAGCTGGTGCACGAGCGCCAGCAGCGTGGTCAAATCGGCCGGCGCACCATAGCCAACGCCCATGCAGAGCTGGATCAACGGCGGATCGTCAACCAAGCCCTCTTTGATCAAATCATGCACCATGTTCAAATGGCCGGTGTCAAATATCTCTAGCTCAGGTTTCACCCCAAGCTCTTGCAGACGCGCGGCCATCACCCGCAGCGTCCCGATGGTGTTGATCATGGCGCCCTCACTAACGCTTCTGGCGCTCATTGAGCCACAATCCAGTGTGCAGATCTCCGGGCGGAGCTCGTCGATATGCACGAGCCGCTCCAGGGCGCCGAGCATGTCCGTCTCCGTCGAAAGCGGCAGCGGAGAGTTCGAGTTGCCCAGCACGATATAACAGCCCTCTCCCGTGGTGAGGTTGATCACCGGGTTCACATCGGATTCCCGAATGCGGCGCACAACTTGCCGATAGAGCGCAGGATCCAGCACGCCCGCGCGGGTCTTGAGATCACGCACATGGAGGTGCACCGCCGCCGCTCCCGCGCGCGCTGCTTCGATCGCTGATTCAGCGATTTGCTCCGGGGTTACTGGCACATTCTCCTGCCTGGGCGCCCCCCCTCCCCCAGTCACCGCACAGGTGATGAATACCTCGGAAATCATACCGCCGCCTCCTCTCGCTGAAGATTGACCAGGCCCAAGCGAGCCGGATTAGTGATGAGTTTCATCTCGAATAAGTACCGGCCAGTGCGATCCGTATTTGAGCAATATTGCCCGTCGCAGCGCAGTAATGCGGCGCACGATCGCCGTGACGTGAAGTTTTTATCTCGTCAACTTTGGCCAGAAAAACATCGGTCCGGCGCTTGCGGGATGAAGTGAGGGACGCTCGACCCTCGGCGCGCCAATCGTAGATAGTCTTCGACTGACGAGAAAACGACGGCCGGGCGGGTAAGAAAGCCGCCGCCTTTCCTCCAAGCGTTCGCGGTACATCGTTTGCGCTGCCTGCTCTGCGCATGAGCTTGGCTTGCAGCTGGCAAGTGATCTTCGGTTTGAACAGGAAGGAAGTTGGGCCGCGTGGCTGCTGGCAGACCGATCGGAATTGAAATGAAACGTGACACAAAACGATTCGCGCGGGCTCGATACTTCATCCGAAGAACGCTTCGAGCCCACTTTCTCTCTTTACCTTCCTCATCCTGAGACGGTGATTCCTGCAGCGGCAACGGGGCCAGGATTGGGCGAATACCAAGGCAGCCTACCGCTTGTTCTCTAACGACCGCGTCAGCGAATTGGACATTCTGGCCGGACATTTCCGATCGACACGTGATCGTGCAGCCGCTACTAAAGGTCTCGTTCTTGTGCTGCATGATACAACCGAGTTCAGCTACCAACAGGAGAAGTCAGAAGCGATCGGCATCACCAAGAGCATAAACAGTGGACGGGATAAGGCAGGTCGCCTCAGATCGCACACGGTTTGCGGCATCCTGATGCATTCTAGCCTCGCGGTTACAATCGAGGGGGTACCGCTAGGGTTGACGGCCGTTAAGTTCTGGATTCGGAAGAAATTCAAGGGGACGGCAGCGCTTAAAACAATCCGACCCGGATTTCCCATCGAGAAAAAGGAAAGCGTCCGGTGGTTGGAAAATCTCAACCCGGGACGATGCATCCATATTGGTGATCGCGAGAGTGACATCTACGAGCTTTTCTGCGCAGCACAGGAGATCGGAACTCATTTCCTGATCAGGACCTGCGTCGACCGCTTGGCTGGAGACGGGGATCACACGATGGCCGACGAAATGGACGAGGTCGCCGTCAAAGGGCTCCATCGCATCGAAGTCAGCGACAGCAACGGCGCTCCCGACCAAGCCATTCTTGAGATCAGGTATCGCAAGATACGCGCCCTACCGCCGATTGGAAAGCAGAAGCGCTATGCCGCTCTGAACCTGACGGTGATCCATGCCGAAGAGCGCGGGACGCCGAAAAGCAGAGAGAAGATCGATTGGAAGCTGATCGCCGACCGCCCCGCACCGACGCCATTGAGAAGCTGGAATGGTATGGTTTGAAATGGAAGATCGAGGTGTTCCACAAGATCCTGAAATCGGGCTGCAAAGCTGAGGAGTCGAAGCTCAGGACCGCCCAGCGTCTGACCAATCTGATCTCGCTCTTTTGCATCTTTGCATCCTGAGTTGGCGGGTCTTCTGGATGGCGATGCTCAACCGTTCCGCCCCAGACGCGCCGCCAACCCTCGCGTTGACTCCGACTGAAATCGGCGTGCTCGATCGCCTCGTCAACGACAAACCAAAAGCAAGAGAGCCTCGCACTATCTGATCAAGATTGCCCGGCTCGGCGTTATCTCGCCCGCGCCAGCGATCCGCCGCCGGGCAATACCGTCATGTGGCGCGGGCTGTCACGCCTCACCGACATCGCGCTGGGCGCCATGGTCGGAGGAGAATTTGTTGGTAATTGAAAGCCATTGAGGGCCGCCTTGTCTGATGAAAGCAAGCGCTGCAGGTCCTACGGTAATCCTAGGAGAAGCGCTGACGATTTCGAGGGCGGAGGTGATCACATCGGTCCAGCGGCGGCGCCGGTGGTCGGAGGATGAGAAGGAACGGCCGGTTGCAGCATCGCTTGAGCCCGGAGCCAATGTTTCCGAGGTGGCTCGCATGGCCGGTCTTCATGTGAGCCAGCTGTTCCGGTGGCGCAAAGAGCTTTGCAAGCACGGTGAAGTGAGTATAGCGCCGTTCGTGCCGGTCGAGATTGGGCAGTCTGTGCCGCAGCGGGAGGTGGCCGAAGCGCCATTGACGACGGCGGTGCGTCGACGGAAGAGCCAGGGCATCATCGAAATTGATCTTGGTACCGGGCACCGGGTCGATGGCGACGTTGATGGAGACGCGCTACGTCGCGTTCTCGATGCTTTGGTACGCCGATGATCCCGGTTCCGACGGCGCGCGAGTGTGGCTCGCGACAGGCTACCCAGGCCGAGCGCGCCTTCACGCGCAAGCGGCCGGTGCGCAAGCCGTGGCCTGACGACATCGAACGCGAGCGCGTCGTCATCGAGGCCCCGACGAGCTGTGCCTGCTGCGGCGGATCGCGCCTGGCAAAGCTGGGCGAGGATGTGACCGAGACGCTGGAGGAGATCCCGCGCCGGTTCAAGCTGATCGAGACGGTGCGGGAAAAGTTCACCTGCCGCGATTGCGAGAAGATCAACCAACCGCCGGCACCGTTCCATGCCACGCCGCGCGGCTTCATCGGTCCGCAATTGCTGGCGACGATCCTGTTAGACAAGTTCGGCATGCATATCCCGCTCAACCGCCAGAGTGTGCGCTTTAAGGCCGAGAGAATCAACCTGCCGCTGTCGACGCTGGCCGACCAGTCGGCCACGGGACCTTCGCCGTCATGCCGCTCTTCCAGCTAATCGAGCGTCATGTGCTCGCGGTCGAGCGCCTTCATGGCGACGACACCACCATCCGCATCTTGGCCAAGAGCAAGTGCACGACCGGCCGGATCTGGGCTTATGTGCGGGATGACCGGCCCCTACGCTGGGCCAGCGCCGCCGGCGGCGGTCTATTGCGCCTCGAGCGACCGACGGGGAGAGCATCCCCAGAAGCATCTGGCCGCCTTCGCAGGTATCCTGCAGGCGGATTGCTATAGCGGCTTAGAGCCGTTGTTCGATCTGCAAAAGAAAGCGATGCCGATCACGCCGGCATTCTGCTTCGCCCATGCGCGGCGGGGCTTCTTCGAGCTGGCCGATATCGAGAAGACCGCCAGGGATGCCAAGGGCAAACCGGTCTCCCCGATCGCGCTGGAGGCGGTCAGACGCCTCGATACGTTCTTCGAGATCGAGCGCGCCATCAACGACCGCAGCGACGACGAGCAGCGTGCCGTGCGCCAGGAGAGAAGCAAGCCGCTGCTCGACGACATGCACGCCTGGCTGCGACGCGAGCGAGAAACCCTCTCGCGCTCGAAACCCATGAATTACATGCACAGGCGGTGGGCCGACTTTGCCCGCTTCCTCGACGATGGCAGGATCTGCCTCAGCAACAACGCCGCCGAAAGAGGGTTGCGCGGCATCGCCTTGGGAAGGCGCAATTGGACCTTCGCCGGCAGCCTGCGCGGCGCCGACCGCGCTGCCATCATGCTCACGATGATCACGACTGTCGTCTCAACGATGTCGACCCCAGAGCTTGGCTCGCCGACGTCCTCGCCCGGATCGCCGATCTTCCCGCTTCGCGTTTGCACGAACTGCTGCCTTGGGAATGGAAGCTCCTGCGCCAAGCCAACAAGCCCACCGATCAGCAAGCTGCCTAATCTTCTTCACGCAACGCTATCATAGCGCTACCGGGCCCCGCGCGCATGCGTCAATCAGGCGGTCTCCCTCGTATGCGTACTGAGCAGCAGCTGACGGCCATGAAGAGACTCGACCAAAAACGCAGCTATAGCGATCGCGATGTGCTGCTTTACGCTCGTGCTATCGGCTTGGGAGCTGATCCCCTGGATGAGAAAGGAACTCGTTTTCGTGAACGAGGCCACAGTGACCGCCCGGCCACTGAAGGTCGTTCCGACGTTTGCCTCAGTCGCGGCTGGCTTCGCTGAGCCCGGTGAATTCAATCTAAACTCCATTGCGTTGGACGGCGAGCGGGACATCACATTTCACGGCACGCTTCCGCCCGCTGCGCAGATCACGGCGGACTCTTCCGTGATCGCCGTCTACGACAAGGACAAGCACAAAGGAGCAGTCATCCGCTTCCAAACGGTACTGAAGGGCAGCCATGGGGAACCGCTGGCAACCCTGGTGACTCCGTATTTTGCGCGTGGCGATGGTGGCCTTGGCGGGCCTACCGACGGTCAGCCCGAGCCACACCAAATGCCGCGCCGAGCGCCCGACCGGGTCGTCAACATTCCCACGCGCCGCGATCAAGGGCTGATCTACCGGTTTTGCGGTGATCGCCATCCGCTGCATTCCGATCCGGAGTCCGCCAAGCAATTTGGGTTTCCGAAGCCGATCCTTCACCGCATGTGCACCTACGGAATCACCTGCCGCGGCATTCTGCAGACCTATGCCGATTATGATCCCAGCGCCTTCAGGCGGCATGCAGCGCGTTTTTCATCACCGGTCTACCCCGGGGAGACCATAACGCTGGAGATGTGGAAGGATGGCAACGTGATCTCGTTCGAAGCGAGCGTGAAGGAGCGCGGCGTCAAAGTTGTCAAAGAACGGCATGACATTGCTTGACTGACAGCCTGCGTAGCGGCGCGGGATGATTCGCGACATTGCCCGTTATTCTGCAGAATTTGTTCGATCCGCGCAGATTTATGCACTTCTTGTTCCGTCAGGTGGCTACGCTCATGCGTAATAATACGCCGAACAACATAGTTCTGCATAACGAGGGGGGGCATGACTAAAGGCGAGCCCGGGCATCATTCCGCTGATGGCCCGAGCCGTCGCCTCGTACTTCAGTCGACGGCGACCTTGCTCAGCCTTCCGCTTGTTGCGAACACCACAAGAACTTGGGCGCAGGAAAGTCTCGCCGGCAGCGGCGAAGTCGTCGTCTTCAGCTATGGCGGCTCCTTTACCCCAAGGTATTTGCCGATCCGTCCATGAGCCGTTCACGAAGGCGACCGGAACAAAAGTCGTAAGATGTGGTGGCCGATTTAGCGGAGCCCCAGGTCAAGGCGATGCACCAAGTTGGCCGCGTCGAGTTGATCCCGCAGGTCAACCTGACTCCGCAGAACGCTTCGAAGTGCATCATTGATGACCCAACTGGCTCACGGAAATGCGACCAGACGGCAAAACCAAGGCAGACAGGAGCGTTGGCCGGCATGACGGACGCGCTGAGCCCAATCGCAATCAGCCACTTGGCGGAGTCCTCGCGAGCTTGGTCGCACAATGGCCTTGCAGCTCCTTGCTACTCGCGAAAGTCAGTTCGCTCTCTGTTATTCCGGCAGGGTGCGGCGGCGCTCGAGTGCGTGTGGCGCTAAAGTGTTAGAGGACAGTTCAAAGGCGAACTTTCTTATGGCAAGCGAGCATGCGGCAGAGACCTTCATCAGGTGTGTGATCACGGCAATCCGATTGATCGTTCATATCTATACCCGCACCGCCAGCCTTCGATGTCGATCGACCTCTATCGTGAGCTGACGGATCGTATCCGCTCGCGATCGCATTAACAATCTCATGATTGGGCGCAAGGCTGCTTCGCGCCTTCGGACCAGCACCTCAAGGTCGCTAGCCCTCGCACGACGCTAATGCTGTCCGGCAAGTGTTGCATATCGAGATCCTCACCCGGACATCTGCACGCTTCATCTCAATACGATGAAATCGGCGTCTAGGACGTATGCGCATAACGTTCGCAAGGGCGGCGCCTTGCATGAAAGGCCTGATCTCGCAGTTTTTGTCGGTCGGATGCCGGTTTTTCGTTGAAATACAGCGCCGAGACGAGTTTACAATGTTCACCGTTCGCTTTGGTGGCACGGCTCGTGACCGTCAAGGGCAAGTCGCTTCGCGATGGTCTACGGCCACCCTTGACCGACCTTCACCGGTGGACTGGCCCATGTGCACAGAGGGTAGCTAGATGAACAGTTCTCAGCTCACCCAAGGCAAGTCCTGGTTCGCATTGCGGCACCCGAACCAAGCGTTCTACGGCGCACCCGTGGGAATCTTGCTCCTTGAGCGGATCGGCCGCAGCGGTGAGTTCAGCCGCCCGTTCATTCCCGGCAGCGTCGGCAATGCCAGCACTTGGAGCGTGCCTGTCCGCTACAAAACGATCCTTGGCCTCTCATTCACTGAACTTGTCGCGCCCGATTACGGAAAATACGCTCCGGCCGCGGTCCAGGCCGCCATTGAGCTCGTACGCGAGGGCGCGCAAATGATTACCGCCAACTGCGGGTTCATGTTGCGTTATCAAGACGCCGTGCGCAATGCCGTCGACGTGCCCGTGCTGCTTTCACCTCTACTTCTCGGTGCATTGCTGGGACAAATGCTTCCGCGCGGCAAAGCGCTTGGTATCATCACGGCAAAAGCGTCGTCGTTGACTCCGGACGTGTTGGAAGCCGCGGGGTTGCCGGCCGATTCCGGCCGTGTGGTCATAGCGGGCCTTGAGGATGCTCCCTGTTTCGCCGCTGCTTTTCTTACAGCTAGCGGTGACCTCGATGGCAGTGCTGTCGAAAGGGAAACTGTCGCTGCCGCAGTCGCCCTCCTCAAGGATCGGCCGAACATCGGGATGCTGCTCTTCGAATGTTCAGAGTTACCGCCCTATGCGGCCGCGGTTCAGCGAGCTACAGGCGTTCCGGTCTTCGACTTTACCTCGATGATCGAGTTCGTCATCGGCGGGTTGATACGTAGGCCATTCGCCGGAATCGACTAGGGGCGATGACGTGGTGATTGACTCGCACGCAGAACTCTCTCGCCCGCCGCCTCTTCGGTATACAGTCAGCTTAGCGCATAATCTAAGCTTCCTTGCCGCCGCTGCGGCGGCCGGCTCGGCTGTGCACACCGGTATGCAGTCAGCTCCCAGGGAGGGCCGCCAAGCAATGGGAGGTCCCTCTCGACTAAGTCCATGGTTTATTGATTGCGAATGCGGAGCGCACAAAGCATTGTCTACCAGCTCGATGTTCACCGCTGGTTCCTGTATCAGCAAAGCTCCCGGGTGCGTACCGCGGCCAAGTTGGCGTGATCGACTCTGGGCCACGAATGTCGCAGCGGTTTGCCCCACGATAGGAAGATCACGTCCTTCAGCGGCCCGTCTCACCTTGGCCACATACCCCCGACGCCGGGCAGATCCGTCAGCGGCCCTTGCCTGTCGACCCCGCAATCGCCTCTCCCTCAATCAATCGCTCGCCAACAGCGCAATCCGCGCCCTTCCAACTCGATTTCTGCGGCCCCGGCCAGCCGCTCCAAGCTTGTCGATTAGCCGCGCAGCACAACTTTACTCGATCTCTTCGATCGACGCATATTCACAGCCCCGCCCCGATTTACAACCCTTTATCAGCGACCGAACACTACGAAGGCGGTACCTCATTTTCGTAGGATTGCTTTAACCGAGGTAAGTTCCATCCGTGTGCGCCGTATAGCGCCTAAGAACATACGTAAGCGCGGGCGGAGCAAACGGGCTGAGCATAACCTGGGAGGGGTCATGACCCAACGACAGATTTCTCAAATCCATTCGACCGGTAGCCAGAGCCGGCGCTCTATGCTTCAATCAGCGGCAGTGTTGTTGAGCGCTCCCTTGGTTGCCAAAGCGACGGGAGCCCGGGCGCAGGAAAAGCTTGCGGGCAGGGGCGAAGTGGTCGTCTTTAGCTATGGCGGCTCATTTACCGAAGGCGTCCGGCGATTTGTCTATGAGCCATTCACGAAGGCGACCGGAATAAAAGTCGTCGATGTTGTCGCCGATTTGGCTGAGCCCCAGGTCAAAGCGATGCACCAAGCAGGCAGAGTCGACTGGGACGTTGCCTACATTGTCTTGCAGAACTATCCGGCAATGCATGAAGCGGGAATGTTCGTGTCAGTTGATTACACTCTTTGGAATCAGGAGGCGCTCGAAGGAACGCCACAGCACGCACGTCTCAACGACGCAATTGTCGTTTTCCAAACGGCGGGGGTTCTCGCTTACGACGCGCGGGTTTTTCCAAGCGGTGGCCCACAAAATTGGGTGGACTTTTGGGACGTCAAGAAATTTCCGGAGCGCAGGGCCTTGAGGCCCTACTTGGCAAGCATACCATCCCGCTTGCGCTACTCGCCGCCGGCCTCCCCCATCAGGATATCTGGCCCTTGACAGACGAGAAGCTCGCTCTCGCATTCGAAAAGCTAAACCAGATCAAGCCATATGTCAGCAAGTGGTGGACCGCTGGCGGTGAATCGCCTCAACTCCTGATCAACGGCGAATACGCGATGGCTAGCGCGTTTGACGGCCGTGTAACCGCCGCGATCCGAAAGGGAGCACCGATCAAGTTTGTCTGGGAAGGGGCCTGGCTGACGTATAGCTATGCAGCGATTCTTAGAGGGGGACCCAATACAGCGAATGCGCAAAAACTGTTTGCATTCTTGAACCGGGCGCAAATTGCGGCCGGATTTACTCAAGGTACTGGCTATCCTGGGCCGAATACACATCAGCTCCAGTATCTTCCGGCTGAGCTGCTGCCGGTTTGATGGACACCAGGTTAAGCTAATCCCACCTTGCGCTCGAACTCAACCGGGCTGAGATAGCCGATGGTCGAGTGCCTGCGGATCGTGTTGTAAAATCTTTCGATGTAGTCGAACACATCGGCTCGTGCCTCGTCTCTGGTTCGGTAGATCTTGTTGGCGGTCCGTTCGGTCTTGAGCGACGAGAAGAAGCTCTCCATCGCTGCGTTGTCCCAGACGTTGCCGGAACGGCTCATGCTGCAGAGAATGCCGTGATCGGCCATCAAGCGCTGGAATTGCTCGCTGGTGTACAGGACTGCCCTGGTCGGAGTGGTGCAACAGGGCGTCCGGCTTGCCGCGTCGCCAGACGGCCATCAGCAGGGCATCGGTTACCAACTGAGCTGTCATGGCGGCGCTCATCGACCAACCCACCACCCGGCGTGAGAACAGGTCGATCACCGCTGCGACGTAGAGCCAGCCCTCGGCCGTCCAGAGATACGTAAAGTCGGCGATCCACTTCTGGTTCGGCCGCTCGGCGGCGAACTGCCGGTCAAGCAGGTTCGCCGGCACGGTCTCGAGCTGTCGATCACCGCTGTCCTTCGGCAAGCGCCGGCGTCGCGGCCGCGCCCGCAAGCCTTGCAGGCGCATCAGCCGTTCGATTTGGTGCAGGCCACAGTCCGCCCCATCGGCGAGCAGATCACGCCACACCCGGCGCGCACCATAGGTGCGGTCGCTCGCCATGAAGCTGGCCTTCACCTTGCCGCCGAGCTCTTCGTCGCTGCGGGATCTGGCGCTGGGCGAACGATTCAGCCAGGCATGGAAGCCCGACCGCGACACCCCCAGCGCATCGCATAGCCATGCCA
>Ga0214544_1012800_pt1 | contig 10651 bp, 2 predicted proteins | sample CNSS3metaG_FD_160074 | JGI IMG/M metagenome (GOLD analysis project Ga0214544, IMG submission 160074) | Root nodule microbial communities from cowpea collected in UCLA plant growth center, Los Angeles, California, USA - CNSS3 | ecosystem: Host-associated > Plants > Roots > Nodule | place: USA...
AAATTTGATTTCAATTTGGAGAGGGACAAAATTGCTCCATTTTTACAAAAATTGGGACTAAATTGAGACAAATTAAAATAAAGGGACCAAATTGAGACTAAGAAAATGACACGTGGCGTCATACTGAAACGTGTCACTGTCACTGCCATGTGGCACGATGACAGCTTGACACGTGGCAATTTTTTTAATTTTTTTAAAAAAATTCAAAAAAAAATTAAAAATAAAAAAAAATTCAAAAAAAAAATAATAAAAAAATTCAAAAAATCGAGGAACTGACACGTGGCACTCCCTCTAACGGCGTCAACGTTGACTTAACGGCAAGGGCAAACGTGAGACGTTTCAACAAAAAAGGGGACCATTTTGAGACTTTTAAACATTTGGGTACCATTTTGAGATTTTGACTCCAAAATGGGGACCAAAGGCATAATTAAACCTTATTTTTATGAGGGCAGGAAAAAATATATGAAAATAAAGATCTGCCATCGGAGACAATGGTGGAAAGATTTCAAGAAAAGCTCACGATAACGACAACCTCAAAAACACTCTCTTCAATACCAATTGTTGATGAAAGAAAGAGGGTCAGAGAAAGATTGAATCAGGCATTCATGAAAAATTGTAGCTTTTAGAAGTACAATTGAATAGATGAGAGAAGAATGGAACATGAGATTTGGTACAACTGCTACATGCTAATGGAAACTGCACAGATGTTAACCGCAGAAAGTAAATTGGAGGCAACATTTGTCACCTTTGAAGAATGACCCGCCAACATTTGTCACATTTGTGGAGATTCAGGTTTGTGCTCATGTAGTTCCTGCATATCTTAAGCTTTGAGAGTCTGCTTCCATGTGTTAGGATTCCAAAAGTGACTTCGTGTACCAGGTTAGAATGAACAAGATGAACAACATAAAAAAAGAAAACATTAGTCCAAGGTGGTGTTTTATTTTTTTCTTAAATACTGTTCATCTTGCTTTCATTTCACATTTATAATCCTAACAATCTCTCTTTTAAGAGCACTAAACATTTATATGATCACTTCCTTGTTAATAATTATGCACGGAATGTGAGAAATCTTCGGCCAATTTTTCCCTCCGTTGCTACAACTAACTTCTAATGATGGACACTTCCAGATGGTCAATACTGAAAGAGTGGAAGGCAATCCCTCTTCAGGTAAGAATTCAAGTTGGCGAAAACATTGAATCTCAAGCTTTTCAAGAGAGGTTAGATGCTGAAGCCACTTCCCATCCAAGCATTTTATACCAAAACTATTACATATGGATAAGGACACAAGAGAAGTAGGCAGCAATGGCATTTTCATCCTCATAAACGCATTCAAAATTTCATCACCTCCAATACGCAATGATGAAAGACAAGTGAGCTTCTGCAAACCCCACTCACCGATAGTTGTTGTCAAGAAACTCCCTCTACTCCATACAGTAAAACTGCGTAGCCTGATAGGCAAACCCTCCTGGGCAAAAGACTTAAGATTTGGAAGATTCTGAATGCTCAACGTTTGAAGGGGAGCAAGAGTGTTAATTGGTACAGGGAGTGAATTGAGCTTGTCACAGGACGACATAGCCAGAGTAGTGAGGTTAGGAATGAGCAATCCACCTGCGGGAAATGAGTCAAGTTCCGGACAAGATCTTATGCTCAACCACTGAAGAAGTGAGAGACTTGGGGAAGAGTTTTCTGCGATAGAAATAGATTTCAAATTCTTACAACCAGAGATACTAAGACTTTCTAGCACAGGAAGACAACCTAAGGTAAAGGAAGTCAATGAATGACAACTATTAAATATTGTTAATTCCTTAAGTGATGTGTAATTGTTCAAGGTTTCATGAGGCAGGAATTCCAGCTTCTTACAATTACGTAAAGTGAGATATTTCAGTGTTGTGGGCAGACCATCTCTAAGGGATGCTGGGGAGGTAACGCCTGAGATAGTCAAGTTTAGGATGTTACTGGTGGACTGAAGTTCAATTGAGGAATGGAGATTGCTTTCTTTGAGTTCAGGACATACCATTGGAAACAGTAATGGACAACCTGATAGCTCAAAATCAATTGGGTAAGGGCAATTGGTGGGTAAGGTTCCTTTGAGTTTGGGACAATTCTTGAGAGAGAGATCTGATAGGCTAGGAAACTCTATAACTGTACCTCCGATCATATTGCATTCTTCCCACCCTAGCATCCCCTCAAAGCTCAAAATCACCAAGGAGGGAAACGGTTGAAATGAAGGTGAAGTACTTCCATAGAATTCAGTATCAACAGTCTTCACTAATTTCATGTCAGAAATGTAGAGTTCTTTGAGACTAACTAATCTCCCAAGGGGAGGCAGTGACCAACAATGATCACAGCCACTGATGCGTAAGTGCACCATGTTATCAAATGCAGGATCACCCAGCCAATTTGGAAAGCTGGTTCCACCATAACACTTGATGGTCAGTTTCTTCAAGTTTGCTGGAGGCTGCAGCTGCTCAAGTACAAGCCTTTCAGTTTGTGTGTCTTCAGTTGTACCACAATCCCATTCTAGTGCTAACTCATTTATTTGGTCTCTGTTCTTCAAATTGGCTTGGAAAGCTTCAGAGGGGTCTACTACATTTTGTAGCTTCAGAATGGAGAGTTTCCCTTGTAGACGGGGAAAATTTTTCAGCTCTCCAACCATCAATCCATCTTGTGGCTTACTGATAACGAAGGTGGACAAGGTTTGAAGATTTTGTAGTGTGGCTATTTGTTTAGGCATTTTATTCAATCTAGTCCCACTGTTGTCTAAATGCTGTAGATTTACCAAATTTCCAATGTCCTCAGGCAATTCAGTGAGTGACCAACAATTGGACAACAACAAGGTCTGCATATTGTAGAGCTTGCATGTTACTTCTGGCAATCTCTGAATTCTAGTGTTAGAAAGATCTAAGTATCGCAGAAAAATCAAATTTCCAAGACAATTAGGCAACTCAGTGATATTCACGTAGTGTGACAAGGACAACACCCTTAGCTTTGTCATTGCTGGTAACAAGTCATGTACTACCTTGTTTGACAAGTGTTGAGCGGAAAAACGACCATTTCGTATCCACCATAGTCTTAATGGTAAGGCTATGAAGGAACGCAAACCTTTTGATTCATAAAAGTGATCAAATTTATTGAAAGAGTCATACTCTCCTCTATTGTATGAAAAATGACGAATTCTTTCAACACTTGCATGTGACATTGTATCCTCACGCCTGACACAGTATGTAGATGAAATCATTGTGGCTAAACCATTGATCAGGTCATGCATTTTAAATTTTGCATGCCAGGTTAGTGACCTGTGTATCAGTGACCTTGATACTAGTTCATCAAAGTATTCATCACCGATTTCTTCCATAGTTTTGTCACTTTTGGACTGACATACTAAGCCTTCTGCAATCCATAACCGAACCACCATCTCTTTTTCTATCTTGGAGTTCTTTGGGAATATGGATAGGTAAGCGAAGCATCGTTTCAAAGGACCAGGGAGGTAATGATAGCTCAACAGTAGAGCTGGCAGAACCTTAACATTGGGCAAATCCCAAATGTTACTTTTTAATACTTTGGTCCAATAATTTTCTGATAATTTGGTACGAAGAAGACCCCCAACTGTTACTGCAGCTAATGGTAACCCATCACATTTTTTTGCTATTTCTTTACCAATTTCTTCTAGGGTTGAGTGTTGGCTGCAATTATTTGCTCCAAATGCATGTCTAGCAAGTAAAGACCAGCAATCTTCACTAGTCAGAGATGCCAAATGGTGGATAGGTAAAAAAGTTTGCATGGCTCTTGCGACACTCTCATCTCGAGTTGTGATGATGATTCTACTCCCCATTTTCCCAGCACTGAAAATATCCATCAGATTGTTCCAATCAACATAGCTCCCATCCCATATGTCATCCAATACAAGCAAAAATATTTTGTTGCTTAAGCTTTGCTTCAATTCCACTTGTAGAATATTCAGGTTATTTGTATCGTTTGATTTGAAGGAGACAGATTCAAGAATGGTTTTAGTAACCTTGCAAACATCAAAATCATCAGAAATATGTGTCCATGCTTTCAAATCAAATTTCTCTTGTGCATTTGGATCATTGTAAAGGAGTTTGGCAAGTGTTGTTTTCCCAAGCCCTCCCATGCCCACAATGGAAATCACTCCTACTTTACAGCCACCAGCATCTTCTGACAGCAAATAACTTACCAGTTTCTGTCTGTCACCATCTCTGCCATAAATAGTGGATTCATCCACCACAGAACTAGTAGGAGTTCTATACCAGACACGGCTGGAAACACCTTCTTTTAGTTGAAGGATGTCTTTTTGCAGTGTAAATTGTTCTAATCTTTGGAACAATTCTTGTATTTTGGAATTGGTAACTTTTTGAAAATTGTTGAAAGGGGAGGAAAAGAAGTTCAGCACCTGATCAGTAGTGGATTGACTCAGAGAGTTGGCTTCTAATTTGCATCGCAAAGCCTCAGTGTTGATTTCATCCAGCAAATCTTCTGCATCAAAGACAGCTTGTGTGAGCTCATCCAGCCATTCCTTGACTGCAGGGTTGGTGATCTGTCTCTCTTCTGCATCATTAAGTACAGCTTGAAGACTCAGCAGTGTTATTCTAAGCTTTCTCAGTGGCAAAAAGTCAAGCTTCTTGCTGTGAAAGAAGTCTTGGAACTCACAGGAAATGATCCTGTTCAACAACACCTCCACAGCAGCTGAGAGGAAAGCTTCTCCCACAAAAGCCATAGCTTCTTTGGATTCAATATGATGCTGAAGTGCAGAATATACCAACAATAAAATCAGTAAGGAAGTAATGTATGCTTCTTTGTGACTTTTATGGCAAGTGCTAACCATGGTTATCAGTTTTACTGTTAAAACCATGGTTACAATTGTTAACCAAGGTTGCTTGTGAGGAATCAACTAATCTACATTTAGCTTAAATGCTGATTATGGCTATCAGATATTGTTCTATACACAACCAAGTTGTTCAATGCCAACTTTTCTTCCTTTGGAAAAGTGATTAGGAGAATATTTTACTTTATAAATTTCTGCTGATATTTCAGAAATATAACTAAAATTTGCAAAGGGGTTGAGATGATCAAAGTCAACAAAAGACTTTTGAAATTAAAACCTCCTTTTGATGGGAGGTCATTAAATGTCCAACTAAACCACATAACTGCTGAGAAGTTTCCATGTACCAAACACAACATGGTGAAATTATATGGCATCAGATGAAAAAAAAATAGTTGTGTTTTTATGTTCCTGTTTACCTCATGTTTAGTATTTATACCAAAATCACTATTTCTTAATTACTTTTTATTTAATTATATATTTTACCATTTAACTATTGAGATTAAGTAAACTTTACTACTCCAACTTTTTCTTATATTTTTTACCATCATTATTTTTAATTTGTGTATCTTACATATATGTTAAATAAAGTATCACTGTTTCTATAATATCATCTTATTATTTTTATTAAGTTACAAGCGTAAAGACATGTAAGAAAAATATGAAAATTAAATTGTTATTTTTGAATTGAAGGATTTATACAATTACTGTTAGATATAGATGATACAATTATATAATTTATTACATAATAAAATTATTTTAATTTAGTAAAAAGTTTTATTGAAAAATAAAAGTCGTTACAGAAAATTATGTGGCCTTTTTGTTTCAATTAAAGTTAAAATAATTATAACAATAGAATGTGAGGAAAAAATATACTTAATGAGTGAAATGTTCAAAATTTTAAAACTTAGTCTATGATACATACAAAAATTAGAGGAGAAAATTCTAAATGGTTATAGTTTAATTATGAAAGAAGCTGCCTTCTACTAGATACAACAACAACCTAGTAAGCCCTAGTCTTGGAAATGTAATTTTGCAAATTATTCTCACCAATAAGACCAGAATCAAGGTAATTAAAAGTATTTAATTTAAACTAACATAATATAACTGACTTTAAATTTTAAAAAAATCTGTTTGATTATATAGTTAGTAGAAAGTATATATATTTTTTTTATAAACTATCATAAAATCCAGTATGTTGAACTAAGTAATTAAATCTTTTATACGTAAAATTATACCAAACTATAGTGTGATATAAGTAACATTAAAAACAAAAAACCGAATAAAAAATGTAAATAAAAGTTTTATTGAGAAAAACTAAACTATCTTAAAATGTATTATTTTTTAATAAACTATCATAAAACCAACCTATGTAACCTCATGTCTTGGTAATGTAATTTTGCAAATATTTCTCACCAATAAGACCCGATTTTTTTACCCCCACGGTTTCTTTTTTATTATCTCACATAGCATATTGTTCATAATATTTACCTGGTAGCATTGTTTTTTAGGTATGTGAGAATTCGATCTCCGGAACATAATTCTAACCTACAAATATTTTTTTTTTTAAATCTCAGTCGGTCTCCAAAAAATCTGAATTCTGAACTGGATTTTTATTTTTTTTATAAATAAATTATAATTAAGATTGTTGAATTTTTTTAATAAAGTAGATTTAAAAGTTATTTTTTTTTTGTTTTTGTACAAAATGTTAAATTAGAGATTAAATTTATTTAAAAAAAATAGATTTAGTATTGTGTTTTTAGTTATTTTATGTATTATTTGAAAAAATAATTTTTTTTTTAATTTGTTGATTTAAAAATCGATTTTTGTATTGTGTAGTAAGTTATTTTATGTGTAATTTGAAAATATAAAAGTCAATTTAAATTAATTTTTTTTACTTTGTTGATTAATTATAATAGTGATTTTAGAAAAAGAATTATGAATTATAATAGAGGTAACTAAAGTAAAAACAATTAATGTATAATGTTTGAGGTGGTGCTCTATTATTTATTTTGGAAAATGATATATTAACATCCATTTATTAACAACTTCTCTCACAACCTGATGTGACACGATCACTTCCTATTTTGTTTAATCTTTTCAATTTTCAGTTGGTTCTTTTTGGAAGAAAGCGGGAAGAGAACAAAAAAGTGTGAATGCAAATCGGAGGAGAAAAAAACAGAAAGCGGGAGTGCAAACTGATGAACCGAACAACATCTTGTTCGTCTTCTTCAACCGCGCTAATCTTCGTCTTAATCGTTGTTCTTCTAAAAATCCTATTATTCTAAAAACCCATTTTCTTCTTTGTCCCAATGGTGTGGGTTTTCTAAAAACCTTATTTTTCTAAAAGCCTTATTTTTCTAAAAGCCTCTCTTCTTCTTCTTCTTCGTCCCAACGGTGTGAGTTTTCTAAAAATCATATTTTTCTAAAAATCCCACTTCTTCTTCATCCCAACGGTGTGAGTTTCCTAAAAATCATATTTTTCTAACCTCTTCTTCTTCGTCCCAACAGTGAGGGTTTCTCATTGAACATGCATTTTCTTTTTTCGATAACTTCAGTAGTGACACTTTGATGCCTTGAGTTAACGTGATAAAGTTAAATCTTCATACACTTATTCCTTCAAGTGAGTCCAAATTTGTCCCTCTTTGTGTTTTGGAAAGGAAAATAACGGGTGTCTATATTTATTCTTCACTACCACTATGCAGTATTTTTGCTTACCCATGACTACATAAGTGCTAACCTGTGGTATACGTTCTGAACATGTGTGAAAGGATGTACATAACCTATTTCAATCTTCACTCTCTTCATTACTAGTAGGGAGTATATGGAGTATATGGAGTATATGTTGGTGAGTCAAGGAATGAAATTTTCGTAATTTAATCAACAACATATGAATTCATTCGCTTACTATGTGCCAACCCGTGACTTAATAAATGCTAACACAGATTGCACATGAATTTTTCTTTCTTCAATAACTTCAATAGTGGCAATTTCATGCCTTGAGTTCATGTGATAAAGTTAAATCTTCATACTCATATTCCTTCAAGTGAGTAGTGAGAGTCTAGTTTGCCGCTCTTTGTTTTTTGAAAAAGGAAAATAAAAGTTTCTATATTTCTTCTTCACTACCACTGTGCACAGTATTTTTGCTTACCCATGATTACATAAGTGCTAACCTCTGTGGTATACATTTTGAACATGTGTAAAAAGATGTACGTTTATGAATTAAATTAAATTGACTTTTATATTTTTCAAATTACACATAAAATAACTTATTACACGATACAAATTTGATTTTTAAATCAACAAATTCAAAAAGAAAAGAAAATAATATTTATTTTTTTATTTTTTCAAATAATACATGAAATAATTAAAAACACAATACTAAATCTATTTTTTTAAAAAATAAATTTAACCTCTAATTCAACATTTTTTTACAAAAACAAAAAAAATTAACTCTTAAATCTATTTTATTAAAAAATTTAAAAATCTTAATTCTAATTTATTTATAAAAAAAATAAATAAAAACAAATAAAAATCCAGTTCAAAATTCGAATCCTAAAAACCAAATTTTGACTGAGATTTTAAAAAAGGGACTATTAGTAAACCGAATTCTCACCAACTAAAAAACAATGCTACTCGGTAAATATTATCAACATTATGTTATATGAGATAATAAAAAAGGAAATCGTGTCATTGGAATAAAAAAATCAATAAAACCCAAATCAAGGTAAACTAATTTTTAAAATTTTAATCATATATATATATATATATATATATATATATTATATATAATATAAATAATAGTATAATTCTGATGTAGTAGTTTGAGGTATTATTATATTTAAATTTTGAAAATTTGTAATTTTTTCTATAATACTTGTGCATTTGATTTTGTTTAAAATTAAACACTAAACTTAATTTATACGTTAAAAATAATATAAATAAATAAAACACGTGTTATTTTTTTATAATAAAAAATAATAAAATTATTATTACTATAACTATAAAATTAAATATAAACTTTTTATTAGTTCCATTAATGATTTTTTAATTAATTTTTTTTAAATTTTTAAAAAAAGTGAAATAAAAAATAACGTTAAACTTAAAAAAAATAATTACTTAAAGATCACTTGAAAAGAAAAAATTGATAACATAATTATTTTTATTTTAAAAGTTTAAAAAATAAAATTGTAAAATTAAGTATATATATATATATATATATATATATATATATATATATATATATATATTTTATATAAAGAGTATTTTTATATTTCATAATTCTAATTTTATTTTCTATTATATAATTATTTTTAAAATTTTAAAAATTAAAAATTATTTTTACATGTATATTTTTTCTCTTTTTTTATTAATTAATATTTATTTTATAATTTTTTTCTATTTTATTTTATTTTTAATACCTAATATATTAACTTAAAAACATTTAAAAACATTATAATATTATACGTCTTAATATAATATTGTGCTTAGAAAATATTTAAATATGCATGTGTTTTACGCCGGTAGATATTAAAAGAAATACACAATTAAAGAATATTATTTTAAAGACAATAAAATGATGAATTTTAAAAATTAAAATAGTAAAATAAAGAGACTAAAATCCATGAGAAATTAACAGAGGTTTGATTCTACCCCGAGTCTCCATCTCCGATCAACCAACTGCTTCGCTGCTTGCGCCGTCACTGTCCCGTTGCATCACTATTTTCTGGTCTGTTAAGAGGTTAAACTTCCGTTAACTTTTAATTTTTTCTTCTCTTGCATCACCATGTTCAACCTTCCATTTATGAATTTGGGGATTGTTATGTGAAAATAAACAAAGGATATAGTTAATATACGAACATACGAAGAATAATTGTTTCCTATCAATCGAGATGGGTGTATTAGAAAATGGGTTTAGAATGGGTCCTTGTGGGAGAGTTTGCTTTTGCTTTAGAGAAAGACACCTTAATACCCAGTGAGGTTGTGGGACTGAGAGAAACCTCTTTCAATTGAAAGAGAAAGTAGGCATGTTTCACTTTTTCTATTTTTTTTTTCATTTTGTTGTTGTGATCTTTTTATGTAGTTTTATCAATGAAAACGTTTTATTTAAGCTTGAATTACTGGTAAATTTGAGATTTTTTTTAATGTGGAATCATTCGTCATTGGCCATACATATGGAATTGCTAGGTTTTTCGTTCAGACATGTATGTGGGAGGTCAGTTCAGTTAAATTATTTTGGGGTTAACTATATCCTGACAGCTTCATGTAAGTTCCACCAAATTAGTATGTTATTTGAATGGAAGCTATCAAGGTTATCAAACTCGAGAGTCTATTTAAATTCGTGAGAGCTTCATAGACTCGATTCGTAGAACCGACTCGTAGACTCGTAAGAGTCTACTACACCCCTATTTCGAATGAAAAATTGTATATAATATCATATCAATTTAGAATTTAATCACCACACATTAATGTAAATAGTAATCAGTAGTTCAATAATTGTAAAATAACTTAGTTCAACACACATTGTTATATAAGTTCAAATTACAACAAACATATTAATTAATACAAAACACAAAACATAAATAACTTCAACTTTTTGACTTCAATAGCCTTTTTACTTATAGGTCAAGAAGGTCTAGCAAGTGAAGATGCATTAACATTGGGATCACAAGAATTTGAAGTCGTCCCAGTCCCAATCCCACTTCCAGACATTGTAAACCAGTTTCAATAGACTAAAATAAAATTATTTATTTTTCTAAAAAACCAGAAATACAATAAATAAAATAAAAAAACAAAACTACATAATATATA
>Ga0214544_1012801_pt1 | contig 10651 bp, 3 predicted proteins | sample CNSS3metaG_FD_160074 | JGI IMG/M metagenome (GOLD analysis project Ga0214544, IMG submission 160074) | Root nodule microbial communities from cowpea collected in UCLA plant growth center, Los Angeles, California, USA - CNSS3 | ecosystem: Host-associated > Plants > Roots > Nodule | place: USA...
GTTTTTTTTTTCTCTCTTTTTTTCTGTTTTTTTTTTTCTGCAGAGACAGCACAAGAAGGGAAGATCTTTTTGGTAAGAAGCAACATTGACTATTGTATAATGCTTCACTCTCCTCTTTTGAAGTTATGTTCATTTATGTCTATTTTTTTTTTGAAAATTACGATCATTTCGTTTTTAAGTTACGATAATTTATTTAGTTTTAAGAAATTATAATATTTATGTACGTTTTACATATTTATAATTATTCTCAGTTTTCGAAGGCATGAAGATCTTTTTTTTGAAATATTTTATACATGTTCTTTCAAAATTAAACAAGCTTACTTTTATTGAAGGCATGTTTAAGCTTTAGTTAAATTCAAGACTCTAGTATTACTCTCTACCAAGTCAAGATTCCGAGAAAAAGAAAATCATTCGGTGGTTTTAATTTTGATTGAAATATTGGATCATATCAACCCAGTTTAAATTAATTTCGTTTTGTAAGATCTAGTCAACTTTTGTAATTCTTTTGATTTATATTAGCTTAAATAATTTAGAACTACCTAATTCTCAATGTAGATATACATACATGTTTTCTTCATATCCAATAATTTTTTATTCACTTCAGGAAAATTATATGTGTAGAGGATTTTTTATTCTTTTCATTTAATAATATATATATATATATATATATATATATATATATATATATATATATATATATATCATTTGCATCTAATACTATTTGAAATTTCTGTAATTGCAATTTAAATTTTATCTCCTTCTTGTTTGCATGGTTTATAATTCTTTTTTCCTTGTGATCAGAATTTGACAATCCATATTATCTCTAAAACAAATCCATAGTCTTTTACTGACATTCTTATATTCCAATATTTTGTGGACTAAGTTTGTAGCAGGTTCATTTACTATGGAAAATATGGTAAGAACTGTTCACTCTTTTTATGTTACAGTATATTTATCTGTTTTTTGGTAACAAAAAAAAAAAATAGAAAAAAGTGTACGTGTATTAGAGTGCTGTTCTTGCAAGTCGAGTAGGGTTAGTATGTGTGTAATGGATATAGTCACTAATGTCTTGATTTTAATAGTCATAACCGATATAAAATAATCATTCGGAAAAAAATTGAAGTTAGTTTGTGAAAAATTAAAATCTAAACAGTATACCATGTTTTATCATATATCGGTAATAGAAGTTATGAGGAATAAAATTAATAAAATAGATTAAATATTCTACCATGTATGACAATATATGATAAATTAGGTTTTAAAAAGACAATATCATTTTATTTTAGAAAATAGTAATTTCTTTAAATACATTCTTATGAGTTTATTGTTGGAAAGAAATTGTTTCTCATATACAACATGTATAATTTTCTTAAATCCCACTCGGAGTTAACTCGTTTAAAACGGCACCCCAATGAATTTTTTTGTAGTTATCTAAAATAAATTCCATTTAATTATATTTTCGAAATTCTACAAACTGAAATTCAGTACTTCTAGTATACTTATAAAATTTTCACTAATTGCATATATTTTAGAGAACTATAAGTTGTTGCCATTGCAATTGTGATCGCAAGTGCAATGAAAGAAAATTTAAAAGTCTGTATATTTGAATCATAAATACAACTTTGTTGTAATTTAAAAACTTATTATTATTATTATTTGTACAATTTGAACTTCCATAATCTACTTTTATCGTGATTATTATTGTTTTTCAATTATAAATAGTTTTCTGAGACAATTTTTATTCTCAATTTCTCTTTCCTATATATTTAAACTTGAACATGTGCATGTTATTAGAATCAGTTCAAACCCACCGGTGAACCTCTTGCACCTCAACTCACTCAGACAGAGGTAAGTTCAATGTTAGCTGCTCCTACTTCTGCACATAACCAGGTAAACACGGGCCCTCCATATTTATATATATCATAATAAAATAATTTTTATATTGAGTAGTGTGCTTACATGTATTCAGTTTTCTACATTTTCGCAAAAGAATAAAATCCTGTTAACTAAAATTAATATTTCCAAAGTATATATTTTAATAATAATGTTCTTGTAATTTTCTCATTCCATTTTCTCAGTTTGGATGATCCTAATTTACTATGTTACTAACTAAACTCTTCATCACCATCTATGGTCTAACTTTATTACCATAATTAACACTAAATGAAACACCACTTACCCTTCATTTATCACCTTTTGAATCTATATGTCCTTTGCATGTCTCATAATGTTGATGTCATGTCTTCATTCATGGGCCTTTATGACAACTCATATATATATATATATATATATATATATATATATATATATATATATATATATATATATATATATATATATATATTAGGATACATGTAGATGTGTTTCCATTTCCATATGTGTATGCCAACAAGAGTTTTTCACTTTGTATATTAAATTTAAAAGGTTTAATAGAAAGTTTTGAAATCAAATGAGTTGTAGCTAGATATTTATGTGTGTATACTATTAGAGTTATCCTTGGTCATATAAATAAATGGATGAATCAAGGTTATTTTTCTTAAATTAAACCTTGATAAATTAATTTTATTTTGTTTATGTAACTTTGATCATTTGATTAGGTGGCCTTAGTGCCAAGAGGAGCAACTTCCCAGATTCATGGGCAAAGTTTCTCCGTAGGCTATGATCTGTTTAGCCAAGTACTTCAAAAGGAGAATTCACTTATGTAAGTTATTTATTTATTTATTTTTGTGTCATTCTATGAATATTTTAACAAGTTTTTCTACATACACTATTATGCATGTCTTATCCTTTACAACTTTTGTTGAACTTATGTATAATATATGTTCTACATTTCTTTATTGTACACAGGAATCCTTTCGGTTTGTCAAATGAATACACTGCTAGTTCTGGTCAGGTATTGGATCAAAATATCTCTGAAAAAAAAAAACGTTTATAGGCAATCATGTTTGTTCATCTTTAATTCAACAATATCTATACAAATATTTTTTTTTTTTTTTAAAAATTGTTCTATAAATAGTGATGTCACTAGAAAAAAAAGGTTAATAATAGAGGGTATTATAGAAAATAAAGGACATAAAAATATACGGAAAAGATAATTGTGTATAATTGAGTGTGTTTAAAATATTACAAAAAGATGTGTACACAAAGATAATCTTCAGATCAACAAGTAAATAAGTCTAAAACATGTATTTATACTAACAAACATTAAATTGAATTTGTATTAATTTTCAAAACTTTTTCTCAAAAACAATGTGTTAATCCTTATGTAAAGTTTTCTCATTTTCTAATACAACTTTGTACATAAATATTACATTTCATTTTAACCATTAACTTTTTTTTATCAGCAAAACTTAAATGAAAAAATTAATGCTATCTCAAAGATATTAACAATAAATTCTCATTCATGGCAATGATTGTGAAGAATAGTTTAAAATTATGTATACAAAAATCGTTATCATTGGAATCATTCATTTTAATGCAAGAACTAACGTTGCTTCTAATTTCTTAAACAAAAATTATACTTTTGGTTGATAACAATATACACAATACTATTATAATTTACTATGCTATGAGATTAATTTTGCTTCACACTTCACACTTCCTGTATTTTTCATTCAAATTTGAATGCTTTCTGATCCATCAATTTTCTTAAGCTTCAATCATCTTGTACCCACTAATTGTATTATTTCATTGGTATTTTATTATTCATTGTAATTCATGAGCAGACAATGAGGACAACTGAAAGAGCTGCACTACCACCACCTCTTCAGAATGATGCTACACTGAACTCTCAGAGGGCTTGGACCCCTACGTGGTGCTAATTCAGTACCTTTACGAATCCATTTTAATTTTATATTTTGTATGCTCTTCATGCTGCTATGGAATTTACAATACTGTGTTTCTTCAATTGTAGGATCTACCAGAACCAATTTTCTGCTGCTGATGCTAATAATCCTCAGTACTATAGTAATTACGTGCAGTATGATTCTTCTATACTTATGTGCAATACATTGTGTTAGAGATCAATTAACTAATAAGGAAACAACTAATACCTATATAAACCCTTTTTTTGGAATACCTAGATAATTCTTCACTTTACTATATCAAAACTATTCACATCTATTACACATGTAGATGTTTTTTAAGTTAAGCTTTACTTTTAATGTAATTTCCTATTTACCAAATTAATCCTAGGTTTTATTTTATGTAGTGTGTGTTAAATTGCATAGGTATCAAATGATTTAATTCAAAGATTCCTAGGTATCAAATGAAGCTATATGGTTCTTTCATTGTAGGTATGCCCCAGTATATAATCCAAACAACCAGTCCCAGGTTGCTGTCCATAATGCTTATGGAGATCAAATTATTCATTCTGGTCAATTCTCCAGGTAAGCAATATTTAACAGCGACTGTTCATAAAGCAAGATATGACATTTTATAGCAATTTCATATTTGGAATTGTTAGAAAAAAGATGTTTACAAATGGTATTTGAAAAGTGAACTTACAATTTTAATTTTGTTTGAAGATGAAAAAAAAAATCATTTTTAAGGTACATATATAAATATGTTTTTACATTTATACTGTTCAACAATCATACTAGTATATATAATGCATTAGGTCTCTAGTGACTCCATATCAAGAACATGAATAAATCCATCATTGTAGTGGTCCACTATGCATTGACCTAAATATTTGTCCATATAAATAAGTTTGAAGATGTTAATAATAGGGGTTTTGGAGTCTTTTTTATACTAACAACCACTGCCTGCAAATTTTGTACATCTTCAAACTTGATCTTAAAACTTCACTTAATTTCCCAAAATTGATTTATTAGATAGAGGTGGATTAGAGTTATGAATTTGAATATGAAATAAAATCCCTTTGTACTTGTTTAACCTTACCGGTGTCAAAAAGACTTATTAATGAAAGATCTTTCTTTAATTAGTGCATAAGTTAAAGACATAAATCAACTTCTTCCTTTACAGTTTCCACATAAGTTCTCTGTACATCTTTCCAGTAAAAAAAAATTGTCAAGTTGAAGTAATTTTTTATAGTTTTATTGCATATTTCCATATGACACTTTTCAATCTTTTGTCTTGCAATACTTAATTTTAGTATTAACAGTTTTCCTGCACATCAAATTATGAGTGTTACTGTGCTTCTTTTTTGGTTAATTAACACAGGGCGATTAAATCATATAGGTTTTGTTTTTCTAATATTGCTGTGTCGTTATTTTAATGATGTTGATTTTTGGATTGAACTAGGCTGGACCAATCGATTGCTTTACAAATGCGTCAATTTGCTAATGGAAGCACTATCAAACCAACAATTCCTGAATTTCCACCTCGAAGGTAAGCATTTACTTCAACTATTTTCCAAATATACCACTCTTTTTTTTTCTCTATTTATTAATTTATATGGTTGATTTTTGCGTAGGTCACTTTTTCCAAATCCATATGCCAAGAATGAGAAAGGACAGGGTCAATCAGCTGATCATCATAAGGCTTTTTATTGGAAAAATGAGGCATTGATGGTGGGAAGGGTAAAATTTTCGAAATCACTTTCTATAATTCTTAAGTCTTTGATGTTGAGATACAATCACTTTTAAAATATTTGATTCCGTGGTTCTAAGACACAAAACAATGATTATAAAACTTGAAAGGATACGAGGAGAAATGAAAATATAGCTTTGGTTAAAATATAAAAATTTCAAATGAATTTGCACTGCAGGGACGAGTAGAACGACCATGGGATGCTTCAAAACTTGAATCTGGGGAAGGCTCATCTAAACGTCATAAGGTACCACATTATTGCTTCATTTACTGTTGCGATGATGTTAAATGTTTTCAATTACTAAAGAGGATTAGTTGATTAATTGGTTAATCAATTCCTAAAAAGGTTGTACAGAACATGTAACTCTGGGCTCATTTTTAATTTATCAAACTGAATTGTCTTTTTCTTAATTTTGTATTATCTTTTAGGGCTTAACTTGTTAAGAACTGTGGTGTAAATGTTAACCCTAGTTAGGTTTTGAGGTTCTTATATTATGTTTGGTTTGTTTTTCTGTAGCAGCAGACAAATTCAGCAGCACCAAAGCAAGGACCTAATGCAGGGCCTGCACTCCAGGGACCAAACAGTGCATTTGAAAATCCAAGGGTTGTGGATCTGAGAATTAACTCTGGAAACAATAGGGAATTTGTTAGGTTTGGTTCTCCTATCCTCGTAGTTATTTTTTCACAATATCTGTGTTGATTTTAACATGATGTTTTTGAGTTGCAGCAACTCTCTCTATGACCCTGCTTATGAGACTCTTGGCCTACCAATTGACCCTCATCTCAGATTGTTCCAAGCATTGGCTGGTAATTACAATCAACTTTTTTCTTTAAACCGTATAACGTGCACAAATTCATAGTAGTTCGTTTACGTTTCATTGTGACGTGCCAAAGAAAATCTTCGAGTTTCTCACAAGAATCTTGTTGTTCTTAATGCAGCTCGCGGGGAGAAAGGGTATCGCATGTACGATTGAAAAACGCATGCGTGGGATTCTCATGAGGACTCTCTTCAGTGTTCAATAAAATCCTCGAACTTGAGAATGTGTTTGTTGGCTTGCTTTTAGTTTACATCAAGAGTGTTCTTGATGAGACCTATGTTTCATGTTTCCGTGTTTGGTAGAGACATAAAACTATCGTTGTGGTGTGTTTAATAATTTCCGTGCTATGACCTGCATGGATCCCGTATTCACTATATGGGCTTGGTTTATTAAATAAAGTATACTATCGTTAGACTATTATATATTTGGCTTATATGGTTTCAATTATTTATTGATATATATATATATATATATATATATATATATATATATATATATATATATATATATATATGTGGTAGTTAATTGCTAAAGTTATGGTTAGATTGATTTTCAATAGTGCGTTTATAGAACACCAAAGAAAGTTAAACTATTTATAACATTTAGATTTTTCAAAATCTTCTTTTTAATTTATGCAGAGGTTAATAACTTTTCTGGGAAAAACTTTTCAAAAGAAAGTTAAACTATTTATAGCATTTACTTCTTTTTTGAAACTTTTGGCAAAAACTTTTTTTTACATTTTAAGTGCTTGTTGAGGAATTTTACAAGTCCTTGAGCACATATTTTGGATATTATTTATAGTGGAAGAAACATGTAGAGTGAATTATACAAGAGTAATTGTTCTGTTTTTAGATAGCTATTTTTCTGAAGAAGAAAAAACTGAGAAACTGATTTAGCAAATAATGGTTTTCAAAATGTATAGGTCCAACTATTTTATATAATACCATTTTTTTAAAGCGATTATGGATATTAGGCTATCTATAGAATTCTTCAAGCATTTCATAATATTTCATAAAATGTGTATTTTTTCTTTTCTTTTTTTTTCTCATTTTTCAATTATTTTTCTCAATTTGTGTTCAATTATTCAAATATTGGCCCTGAGTCATTCAAGAAAAAATGATGCACCTTTTCTTCTATTTTTTGAAACTGTTTATTTTTTTATACAATCTCCTCATCAACCCCTTGAACTATTATCGAACTCCATCTTCAATTAATTTAACCTCAGCCAATTAACATGAAAATGTTTGAAACTTCTCTTATCTAAAGATAGATAAATTCTGAATTTGCGTTTTTTTAGATTCAATTCTTAAGCTACCGAAGGAGTTTGATGACATCTTGCTTCGGTATCCTTACTTAACCTCTTCGTTTCTAACGCTGTGTTCGAATATGTGAATTTATTATTATTAAGAGTTGGCGACGATAGATAAACGATTGAATTTTGCATTCATATGTAAAGATTTGCAGGAGGGAGAAAAAACTAATTTGCGGGATGAGCTCAATATTCCATCTCGTTGATGGGAAGAGATTTGGGAGAAGAAAGATCTTTTTACAATATTATCTCCATTGAACCTGTTTTGTGAATAATGAGTGAAAGCAAACCATGATAGCAAAGAGAATCAATCATAATAAATATAGAATCGATCCATACACATGTATATTTTGATATATCGATTTCAGAAAACAAATAATCGATTCCATATTAGAATGTAAAGTAAATATTATTTGTTATTTAATTTTTATAAAATAAAATTTCTCTAATTATTATTTCTTTGAATACCAAAATAATAATAATAATATTAAATAATAATTTATATTATATTAATAATAATAACAATAAATACTAATACTACAAATAATATATTAATCTTAATTATAAGGGCAAAATTGTAATCTTACATTTTAATCTATCAAAACTTTATTTCTTATATATCACATCATTCAAATTACTCACATACTTTCACAAACTTTACATCTAAATTCACTCTCAAATTTCTTCAAAAAAACAACACACATTTCACCCTCTAATTCACTCAAATCCATCATCTCACTCTCCCTCAAATCAATCTTTACAAGTGAACACACCCTAAATCTCCAAATTCTTTTAGGTCAGAGAAATTAATGTTTTTAAAAAAATAGAAGTATAGTTGTGTGTGTGTGTTTTTTTCTTTTTAGGATGTTGATGGTTAAGTTGATCAATCATGCAAAAGATAGTTTTATATTAAGTAGACATTTTAGGTGGAGTTGAAGAATGTATTGGAATGAAGTTTGGTGTGATGTGTTCAAACTTTTGTTTAAATTGTCAATTTTGTTGGTTTGTTGATAAGGTTACGTGTTTTTGGCTTATTGGTGAGTTAATGATGTTGGATTTTCTTCAATGGACTTAAAATTTGGAAAATTTAGGATAAACCTTTTTTTTTTTTTTATTTTTTATAATTAAGTGTTTAAAAGTTTTCAGAGTGCGGTCATATAAAAATTGTTAAAATTCTCTAAGTCGACCTAATTATATTTTTACATTTGGGTGAATAGAATTTCTCACTGTTTGATTTTTTTTTTTAAGTTTTAGTTCTATAAATTACTTTGGAGGATGAAAATGAGGTAATGAGATAGGGTCATGACTACAATTTGTTGATATGATCACCAATAAAATTTTGAATTTCCGCGTCAGTTTAATATATTATTTAGTGGCGGTTATAATCGCCACTATTTTCTCTATCGTCAATTAATTAACTGCCACCGAATTTAGCGCCACAAAGTCATCATAACATCGATTTACTGTAACCGTCAGAATAATCGTCACTAAAAATTTTAAAGTCGGTTTTAACCGCTTCTAAATCATCTTTTATTTTTTTTTAAAAACAATTTAGCGGCACTTGCAACCACCATTAAAATTAGGAATTTAAAGAATTTAAAAAATTTTCATGACGACCGTAACCGCTAATAAATATAGGAATTTAAAATATTTGGCGGCGGTTGTAACCGTCAGTAAATCTTGGAATTTAAAAAATTGAACCGTTAGAAGTCTACGAATTAAAAAAATTTAGTGGCACTTACTGTAATATCCCTAAGGAATATTACTGATATAAAATAAATAAAATTCAAAATTTCAATAAATGTCACATTGAATATGAACTATTTCCCAAAAACACGGGAAATTTTAAAACTTTAACAATTAAAATCCATAAATCCAGGAATCCATGATTCATAAAAACTGAAATAAAAGTTAAAGACTCCCAAAGGGGATTACATAATTTTCTCAAGCTAAAATGATGTAAACATCTATATACATATACAAAAATATCCCCTTGCTAGCCCTCGCTCCGAGTCTATGCATCTCCTGGCCCACTTGTCACATCATCTACTCCCGAATAACAAAATATTCGATCATCGCCACACACACATAGATAGGGTGAGCTATGCACAATAAAACATAAACAAATATATGTGAAATAAATATGCTTCCCCACCCAACCATATAAGTACAAAACCCATAAATTTCCAAATCACCCAACCATGACCTCATAGTCCTTCATGAGTCATATGCATGAACTAGGTCTTGGGACTTCCTTTTGCTCCCACGAAACTAACTCATTCGTGGTCCAACCCTATGAGCCTATCCCGCTCATAGTCCTGCCCTACAGACTCCTCACCTGTAGTAAAACATTCAAGTCTCATACTTGGACCCTGGCACGCACGCAATCACCATACTATGGACTCCTTGCCCAATAGTAGCCGACGGGAACATCACAGTTCCTTGCCCATCGTGCGCCCGACACATGCAATTACCATACTAAGGACTCCTCGCCCATTAGTAGCTGACGAGAACTCAACCAGTTCAATGCCCATCATGTGTCCACCACCGAGCACATCCCAGACCCCTAATGGACTTAGTCCTTCAAGCCCAAACATCACACCAATGCATAAACAATCTATCCTTATAAGAAACAGCCAAAACTAGTAGCTCCCCCGTACCCTACCCGCTGGATAAATATTCGCCCCGTACCCGTACCCGTACCCATATTCGTCAGGTATCCGTTATGCGGGTACCCGTCTATTTTTTTCATATTCGCGGGTATCCACGGGTACCCGCGGGTATTTACAAAAATATTTTAAAAAATAAATATTTAACCATAATTAGTGCTTGGATCAACAAGTCCCCTTTCTCCGATTGATTATTGAAAAACAAACAAATAAAAAATCACTACCAATTTATATTATAGTTTATTTTTGAATAAAATATTAAAGAAATTACTAACTTCGTCAATGTCCACCTCTTGCAACAT
>Ga0214544_1012804_pt1 | contig 10646 bp, 4 predicted proteins | sample CNSS3metaG_FD_160074 | JGI IMG/M metagenome (GOLD analysis project Ga0214544, IMG submission 160074) | Root nodule microbial communities from cowpea collected in UCLA plant growth center, Los Angeles, California, USA - CNSS3 | ecosystem: Host-associated > Plants > Roots > Nodule | place: USA...
TCCTCTCTCTTCCACTTCATCCAAGTGCTCCAATCACCAAGTGCCACCTAGCCATGCTCTAATTTCTCTTAATTACCTACAAAACAAGACAAACAAGGATTAGCATGTTGGTTTAAGTTAATCTAATCTTGGTGAAAGGTCAACTTTGGATCAAAGTCAACAAGTCAACCAAAATAAATCAACTAGAAACCAACTTAGGGAATTCAAACTAAAGTAATGCAAAACAAAGATAAAGGTGATGGAATAGAAGACTCCCCTCTAGACATGCTTCTAGTGATCCTTCTTGATGGAGCTTCTAAGGAGGTGGTCATGCCTTCATCATCTTTGAAGCCTCGATTTTGTTTCAAGATAAATGAGGACTTAGCAAAAAGATATGTTATCTCTAGAATTGGAAAACTATGGAGGGAGTACAGATGGAAGCTGTGGAATGAGTTTTATGACCCCCTTCTCAGTAGAAATGATCTCATCAAGAATGTTCCCGATGAGATTACCATGGATCAATGGGCTCTTTTTGTTGATTATCGTCTCAAGCCTTCAACAATGGTAAACAAATTGTAATTAGTATATTTACATACATTCTCAATTTAAATTTCCACAAAACTGATTTCCTTTTCATTTGGTAGGAAATGGGTAATAGAAATAGAGATATCAGGAAAAGGCAAACTATTCCTCACACGGGTGGTGCTATGTCTTTGTCAAGAAGAAGGGAAAATTTGGTATTTTTTTTTTTGATATTTTGTTCTCAATTTAGTAATATTCTAATGTTTGACTTAAATTATTTCCTTTGAATATTAGAAATTGGAGCTTGGTAAGAATATTGGGAGAGCTGAAATGTGGAAGGTGACTCATAAGAGAAAAAATGGCACCTATGTGAATGACGAGGCTATGGAGATTGGGGTAACTTTAATCATTAAGTTGTTAAAATATGGATTGTTAGATGATTGAATTTGGATGACTTTGCATGGTACTAGATGTGTACTCTTATAAGGCTTTCTTATATTGTAGAGTAGTACTAAGTGGTATTGACATGAGAATTGAGTTATGACAGCATGCTTTTCTGTTAATTGACTTATGACAACATGCTTTTCTTGAATCCATTAATTGATTTTGGACTGTGCTGGATTAATCCATGAATTGATTTCATAATGGCACATCTGCAGCATTCTGGATCATCTTTGCATTGTCATTTTTCTGCTGCAAAACTCTGCATCAGTTTTTGTCTGCAGTAACTGCATCTGCCTAAGTTCTTTTAGCATATTCTTTTCCTACCTTATTGCATGATGCATTTACATTACATCTAAAATACTTTTGCTTTGGTGTTCTACTATTCTAATATTCTTAGTACTGATGTTCAAGATTTGATTTGGGGTTGTGCTGTATTAATCCATGAATTTATTTCATAATGGCACATCTGCAGCATTCTGAATCATCTTTGCATTGTCATTTTTCTGCTATAAAACTCTGCATCAATTTTTGTCTGCAGTAACTGGATTTCCAAAAGCAAAATCAGTACATAAATATGTTAAAAATCATAAATTGAATTGTGTTTGATGCTACTGAATTGCATTGTTTTTCTACTATCACAGATTGGTTTTATTGGCACAAATGGGTTTCATGCAAGTTTTGCTCATTGCTCCTAAATGGCCTAGTACTAAGCTCATTTTGCATTCAGTTTTAGCATGCTCATTACACGTTCCATGCTCATTATACTAAGCCATTTAGGAGCAATGAGACACAATTAGAGGGTCTTGATAAAGTAACGAAGTCCAACATTTATAAATACTAAAAGTTGTTTTTGCATGTATCTATATAATTCCATATATCTCAGAAGATGGAAGTCTAGAGCACAGATACACCCCTTTTAGAGGTCCTATCATATTCATTATCTTCTTGAACACATCACCAGATTTCACATTCATCAACTAGGTTAGTAACATAAGTAAAATACTATACAAAAAAAAAGATAATTGGTGTATCAATGTAGAGAATGATAAAATGAGTATCTTCTTAAGAGTGAGTTTGAGAATTGTAGTAATTGGCAAGAGATTTGCAATTATGTGAGTAGTGTGATTAGTGATTCACATGGATATGCTGAAGAAGGGTTGTTGAGACTGAACTATCAGGAGTTGGTATAGGGAAAGAAGAAAATTGATGTTTCAGTAATTGTAATGGTCATTTGTAGGCTGGCGGATGCAGTATGATTAAAATTTGTGATTTTCATGTTCTTTGTTGCTGCAGTATGATTAAAATTTGTGATCTTTGACTCATCCTCCATCCCATTGAGTTAATGTTGTGCTGGAGATAGAATAAATTGGAAACTGAAAATTGATGAATTAAAGTTGAATTATTATTCCTATTTTTATGCAAGAAAAAATTGATGAATTGATGTTGAAAAATCCGGAAACTACATCTGAAATATCTCCAAATGATCCTATTAGTGTCATATTTGGAAAAGAGCATCCAGGTTGGGTTAGAGGACTTTCGTATGGCGTGTGTCCTACTCTTGCTTTTCAGCAATCAATTACAAGAATAAGAGGAATCCACTTTGCTTCACCTGATGCAGCTTCACCACATGATGAAGACAAGTTTGTGAAGATTGAAAATGAACTTGCAATTGTCAAGAACCAAGTGCAAACACTGCTTGCCTATATTGCTTCTAAAGAAGATGTTCCAGAACATGTAGCTGCAATGGTTGCTGGTTTGGTATGTCCATCTATTAATGAGTTATAATTTACATTAGTAAATTACTTAAACTTATTGTGTGGGTCTCATAATTTATTTCAATTTCACTTACTCATATATACTATATTATTTCTTCATTGCAGGCACCAGATATTGAAAGTGGTGTGCCATCTCCGCATGAAATACTAGGATCAAGTGGTGGAATCAAAACACCTTAGACTTAGGACTTTTAATGTTGTCTTTTTTTCTTAGATGCTTGAATATTTTGGTACTCTTAATGTTGTCTTTTTTTTTTCCAAATGCTTGAATTGGTACTTTGGTGTAGTTATGTTACATTGACAATGAATCAATTTAGTTTATCAATTTCTATTTGATAGTACTATAATTTTTTATAGTTTTTAAATTATCATGAAAAAATAATTTTATCAAATTATGAAAGTATAAGAAATATTAAAAATGAATAAATAATTAAATATTAAAATTACGTCACTTGATACATTTGATAATGACGTAATTAATATCAGAATTGATTCTAATTAATTGAACTCGTGACATTTTAAAATGTCATAATATAACGATAATAGTGTCAGTTTAAAGCGTTGTTTTTCACATTATATTTGTCATCCAGTAAAAATATTATGTCAGTTTTAACTGACGCTTTTTTCCTCTTTAAACCACCACTTTATACGTTGTATAAAATGACGGTTGTTGTGGCAGTTCATCTATAACCACCGTATTATACTTTGTGACGGCAAGAATTACGACATTTTCAGAAACCGTCACTCAAGTAAATAACGACAGTCAAAAATGACGTAAATTACAAAAATAAACGTCAGTATTTACATGTTTCTTTGTAGTGTGTGTATTGGAAGTTAAATCTTAAATTTTCTTATTGCTTTTGATATTGGTTGGTTTTGAGAATATGCATGGGTCCTTAGAATCTTGAAGGGTGTTGTTTCTGTCTTGTTTGATTTGCTTGGCGAAGAACTTTTCTTTCATATTGTATGATAATTGTTTGAGTTTTGAGAATGATAATTGCACCTATTAATTTCCGATGTGGTACCTATTACTTTGCTTATGTTCCAGTGACATTGCTGAGTTTTCGTGTGTGCGTGTTGTTCTTTGGGTTCTGCAAATTTTTCGAACTATGTGTCGTTTTGGTGGGGAGGGCCAGTATGGTTTCACTTCTTCCATGGGTTTAACATTTTCCAGTTTGTCTTGAAGTTTACTTTTCCACTTAATGATTTTGTTGCTGCAGTACTCATTTTTCTCACCACATAAACATGTTTTTGAAAGAGACACACCATGCCATTAATAATTATCTCTACATGGTTACGTTTTAGTGTTGGTGGTGTATGCATGAATTGTGTTTTACGTACCAGCCTTGCTTTTATTATATTCCCTTTTGTGACTTTCTTCCTATTTCACGTGTATAGCTTTGTTTAGTAAGTACAAGTGCCTTTCTTAAAACTCATCTTAATAACATGTTGATGGCTCTTGATGGAATGGTTACGTTAGGGTAGTAAGGGTGCTTGGGGGTTTGTGCAGCCATGTAATTTTTTAGTGGTGTGGGTTCTTGATATATAAAGGATGGTGTAAGGAGGGGTTCATGAACTTTCTGTTTTTTTTTTCTTTTCAATTTTTTTTATTCACGTGAGATTCATTAGTACATTGTACATTCACTTTCCAATTCCAAATTAACTTTCGTAAAATGACTTTTTTATCATTTTTCTACACTGTACACGTTTCGTAAAATGACGATTTCAATTTCGTTAACCGTTGGATCGAGCTGAAATTTGAACAGTTAATCCTTAACATATAGTTATTAACTTTAATTGGTCGGATCTTGAATTGGAGCTCTGTAGTGAGAGCAGTTTGTATCGCAAGATCATTGTAGTTGGGTTGTTGACAACATTGACCTTTGTTGCTTGTTTGGTGCATAACTTTCTCTATAATTATTCAATTACGTTGGTTATTGTTGCATTTGATTCTTAATTCAATCATCTTTGATTTGAATATAAATACATAATTTTTGGAGTTTTACACAAGCCACAAATTTATTTTTAAAATCCTAAATCAGTTGTATTGTGGTTGAATGAATGTCACTCGTTGGGTTCATTGTATGAATGTATTATTTGATAAGTTGATGGGTTTATGTTATGGTTTATTTCCCATGCATGATGTGATGGTGAGTACTTTGTTGGCAATATGAAATTCTCATGTGTTGCATCTTGAGAGTGTTTTGCCTTGGTTGAAAGCTCTTGGTGGAATTTAATGAAGATTTTAGATGAATGTGACGCTATGTTTGGTTTAGTATGATTGTTTGGATTTGGGGTTTGTGTGTTCAAACCAAGGATGGATGGTGATCATAAAGTTTTCGTGTTAATTGAATGCGACGTTGAGTATTATTGGACAAGTTTTATTTATGAATTTCTTATATGAATATCATTGTTTATGGTTAGCTTACCCCTATTTGTTTGTTTGTGTGTTTGTTGTATGTGCGATGATCGGATAACGTGTGTGTTATACGGGAGCAGATGATATTGCAGATAATTTTGGCATGGAGTAGATTGACGAAAGACTGAGTGGACTCGGGAGTTTTTATAAGTATTTAGTTGTTTTAAATCAAATACTAGAAATTATGTAAATTTTTTTTATCACAAAGTTTATTGGAAATTTTTGATAAAGTGACGGTTTGAACTCTGTAATTTAAATAAATTAAAAGTTTTTTTTATTAGTTCATTTTCAATTATAATTCTTTTTCGTCAAACGAGAAAGTTTTCTAACGTTCCGTGACATCCCGAAAATTGGGGTGTTACATGTTTTTCATTTTGTTAGATTTTTTTGGGAATAAAAAATATTCTAAACATCAAAATTCTACCTTGCACACTTAATTAAAGAGGGAACCGTCTTAAGATGGGCGTTGTGGGGTGCTAATACCTTCCCCACACGTAACCGACTCCCGAATCCAAATTTGGTTTCAAAGACTATTTTTTTAAGGTTTTTTTATAGTTTTCCATAATAAACTATGGTGGCGACTCCTCTATGTTTTTTTTAAATTATTTTTTCCATTCTGCCGCGATCTCGGTTGCGACACTATTGATTGATAATAACATGTTGGGTTATCCTTTTATAGTGATTTTTCTCGTTAATTTTAGATAAGTTAAATTTATTTGTGAAATATTATATAGCAGTTTTGTACCGTCTAGGGAATGGCCAACCTCAACATGCTTATTTGGATTCCAAGTCATAAATATTTATCATAAAACAACGAGTTTCAGTCAGAGGTCGAGGTGATGAGCATTTGGGTCGAGCATGATTTTGACCAAGTACGATGTGGGCCAAACAGGATTTGGGCCGAGCGAGATTTGGGCCAAGGTGGTTAGTTCATTCCTAAAGGAAGGGATTTAATATCCAACGAAAAAGTAGGAATTAGTTACTGATATTTTGCCACACTAACACCTCTTTCTACAAATCAGGTAGGTAGGAGCCCTATATAAAGGAGAAGAGAGGAAGAGATACGAGATCTTTTTTTGGGACCAGAACTATTGAACTCCAGAAAAGGGAAAACACATATCTATCAATGTAACAACTAGAGAGGTAGTTTGTTCTTGGTTTTCATCTCCCTAAGATTCGAGACCGGAACATTGGCGCCCACCATGGGGCCTTGGTAAAACGAGGTCCCAACCACAATAACGTGAAAAAATCACAATGATAAAGTACTCCACGAAGAAAGCATCTATGGTTGAGTTGGCAATGTAGAAGAGACGACAAAGGTCTTTTGATTCTCGACGATGAGGGCTCGTGATGATCTCTGATGAGGTTTCAGTTGTGGCAGTCTTGCAAAGCTGAACGGAGAGGTGAGCTCTGGGGTGACCTCGAAGTAAGAAGGGGTTCAACGACGGTCAGCTCTAGTTGTCCTCCACAAGCACGATGCTGGATAAAGAGGAAGGCTCTAGGCCGACCTTGGAGCAAAAAGTGGGTCGACATCAGTCAGCCAAAAATCTCCACCACAAGCACGATGTTGGACAAAGAGGTAGGCTCTAGACCGAACTCGTAGCAAGAAGTGGGCTGATGTCAATTAGCCAAAAATATCCCCTCAAGCAAGAAGTTGAACGGAGATGTAGGCTCTTTGCTGATCTCAATTGTGTCCTTTTTATAAACTTTTCATTTGTATTATTTTATGTGACATCAAGAGCTAATGAATTACCAATTTTACAAAACACCAAAAGAAACTCAAACTCGACTGAAAAGCAGGTCGGCCGCAAAACAAAAATTGTCTAACAACCCGGATGCGACCTCGCTACGAGCGAGAGAATACCTCAATACGTGAGGACTCAACTCAAATCCGACCTCGCTACGAGCGAGAGAATACCTCATTATGCTGAGGACTCAACTTGATCCGACCTTGCTACGAGCGCGAGAATACCTTAGTACGCTGAGGACTCAACTTGATCCGACCTCGCTATGAGCGAGAGAATACCTCAGTACGTTGAGGACTCAACTCGGATCCGACCTCGCTACAAGCGAGAGAATACCTTAGTAAGCTGAGGACTCAACTCGGATCCGATCTTGCTATGAGCGAAAGAATACCTCAGTACGTTGAGGACTGAACTCGGATCCAACCTCGCTACGAGTGAGAGAATACCTTAGTACGTTGAGGACTCAATTGGGTCCAACCTCACTCCGAGCGAGAGAATACCTCAGTACGCTGAGGACTCAACTCGGATCTGACCTCGCTACGAACGAGAGAATACCTCAGTACGTTGAGGACTCAACTAGATCCGACCTCACTACGAGTGAGAGAATATCTCAGTACGCTAAGGACTCAACTTAATCATTTTATCTTACTTGTGGTTATGCTGAGGTCTTCCTAAGGCTAACCTCAGCTTGATTAATTTATATATTACTTGTCTTATGATGAGGTCTCCCTCAGGCCGACCTCAACTTAATCATTTTTATGTTGAGGTCTCCCTTGGACCGACCTTAGGTTGATCATTTTACTTGTGTTATGTTGAGGTCTCCCTAAGGCTGACCTCAGCTAGATCAATTTATATATTACTTATCTTATGCTGAAGTCTCCCTCAGGCCGACCATAACTTAGTTATTTTTATGTCGAGGTCTCCCTTGGGCCGACCTTAGGTTGATCATCTTACTTATGTTATGTTGAGGTCTCCCTAAGGCTGACCTCAGCCAGATCAATTTATATATTACTTGTCTTATTTCGAGGTCTCCCTCGGACCGACCTCATACGTTGAGGCCTCCCTCAGGCTGACCCCAACTTGATCATTTTACTTATCTTATGTCGAGGTCTTCCTAGGACCGACCTCATATGTTGAGGTCTCCCTCAGGCCAACCTCAGCTTGATCATTTTACTTATCTTATGTCGAGGTCTCCCTCGGACCGACCTCATATGTTGAGGTTTCCCTCTGGCCAACCTTAGCTTGATCATTTTACTTATCTTATGTCGAGGTCTCCCTTGGGCCGACCTCATATGTTGAGTTCTCCCTCAGGCCGACCTCAGCTTGATCATTTTACTTATCTTATGTCGAGGTCTCCCTTAGGCCGACCTCATATGTTGAGCTCTCCCTCAAGCCGACCTCAGCTTGATCATTTTACTTATCTTATGTTGAGGTCTTCCTCGGGCTGACCTCATATGTTGAGTGTCCCTCAAGACGACCTCAACTTGATCATTTTACTTATCTTATGTCGAGGTCTCCCTCAGACCGACCTCAGCTTTATCATGTTATATATTTACTTATCCTGTACTAGAATATGTTAACAGTTTATGACAACCTTTCATCCCACCAAGCCGAGGACTCAAGGTTGGAGGACGGTGTACCGTCCAGGGAATGGCCGACCTCAACATGGTCATTTGGATTCTGACTTGATAAATATTTATCATAAAACAACGAGCTTCAGTCAGAGTTCGAGGTAATGAGTATTTGGGCCGAGGTGGTCGAGGTGACGAGTAGGATTTGGACCAAGCATGATTTGGACCAAGTACGATGTGGGCCAGACGGATTTGGGCCGAGCTAGATTTGGGCCAAGGTGGTTAGTTCATTCCTAAAGGAAGGGATTTAATATCCAGCGAAAAAGTAGGAATTAGTTGCTGATATTTTGCCACACTAACATGTCTTCCTACAAATCATGTAGGTAGGAGCCCTATATTTTTTGGGACCAGAACTATCAATGTAACAACTAGAGGGATAGTTTGTTCTTGGTTTTTAGACAATATTGCTTAAAGAGTTGATATCTGGTTGTCATCCCATAAATTAATGGCACATTGGTAACTTTGTGTTGTAGTAAGCGTAGAAATCAAATTCTTTTAATAATGTTATTACTTAATGGATAAAATTAACACAATGAATTTGAAGTAATTAATAAAAGACATTAATAAAAAAGTACATATTTTCTATTAAAGTATAAAATGTGAGTCTATCGATCGATACTAACATGTTGGGTTATCCTTTTATAGTGATTTTTCTCGTTAATTTTAGATAAGTTAAATTTATTTGTGAAATATTATATAGCAGTATAATGTAGATTTATTTGTTTTGGTTATTTAAAAGTAGGTAGAGAGAGTGATTGATATAGAACGAAAGAGTGTGAATGTAAGGCCCATTTCTTTTTCTCAGCCCTAAAAGTTAGTGGGTTGCCCTACAGTATTGGGCCTAAAGGCCGGCCCACAGTATAAGTCCTTAGGTTTGCCCTAAACCTAATGTACCCTACCATTTTCAGAAAAGTTTGCCCTTGCCTTGAGCTGCAGCCGCCTTTCACGTCCGCTAGGGTTCCGTTCGATTGTCACGTAAGCTAAAGGGGCTTCTACTCCATGTAAGTGTCTCCCCAGCCGTACTGATTCCCTTTTCGCTACCTTGTTTCATATTTTTAGTTAACAAGCCTCTGTTGACTCAGTTTCCCTGATTCTTTTTCGCTGTCGTGCCAGTTCTCCGAGCCATCCTTGGGTTGGTGCACTCCGAGGTCCCGTGTCGAAGCTCCGTTAGCCCTCTTCCAGGTACGGGAAGTTAGGGTTCTAGTTTCGAGTCTTTTTAGAACTGTTTTTGCGTTGGTTGTTGATTGTATGGTTGGATCTGTCGTTTTGATGTGTGAAAATACTTTGTATGTGTTGTTCGGTCGGAAAACATGGCTGTGCAGTGAAGAACAGTGGCGAGACCTGTTAATCTCGCCCAGGCGAGTCAGTCTCGCCTAAGCGAGATGAAACAGGGAGCTCGCCTAGAGTTCCTGCGCGAAAAGTCGCCCAGGCGGCTCGCTCAACTTTTGAGCGAGCAGGCAACTCGCCCAGGCGAGAGGGATCTCGCTTAAGCGAGATCCCGCGTTGCTCATGCTTCTGCTCTTGTGCCCTCGCCTAGGCGAGGGGGAGGCTCGCCTGAGCGAGCATGTCTCGCCTGAGCGAGCATGTCTCGCCTGAGCGAGACCCCTCAGCCTGAGCGAGGTGCTGGGCGAGACAGTGCTGTGATTTGGATGTTTGATGGTTCCCGAGGAATCTATCTTGGTTGAGTATGATTGTGTGATGATGGATATGTATATAATAGAACATTCTGCATGTTTGGCATGAGTTATGAACAACGTATGACAGGTTGGGTATGATATTGACATGTGAAATGAATGAATGGATTGGAACTAAAGGAATACGTGATTAATATGAGATGAGACCCTAGATTCATGGGGCGGGGATGATCCGAGGTATGGATTCGAAATCTGACGCGTATGAGGAATTAATCTCAGGGGTTGGTATGGAAATGTAAATATGGTGTTAATATTCTCTTATTGCTGAATTATGACTGTTAGTCCGTGTCAGGGTGTAAATTCCTTGGGATCTCTAGGTGAGACCTCTGGGGTTGCGCTTCAGTGGTCGGGACGTAATTCCATGGCCCCTGTTAGTGGGTGCCCATGGTGGTGCCCCATCTGTATAACTAGGTAAGGATTCAAGGTAAGGACTGCAT
>Ga0214544_1012806_pt1 | contig 10645 bp, 1 predicted proteins | sample CNSS3metaG_FD_160074 | JGI IMG/M metagenome (GOLD analysis project Ga0214544, IMG submission 160074) | Root nodule microbial communities from cowpea collected in UCLA plant growth center, Los Angeles, California, USA - CNSS3 | ecosystem: Host-associated > Plants > Roots > Nodule | place: USA...
GAAAAATATTAAGGGATCTAAATATATGTAATGAATGAAAAGAAATTTAAATATTACCATATCTTTATGTCATCAATGCCTAGAGCTTTGAGTGAACACAAATATAATTTCATAGTTTGCCTGAAAAATCAGAAAGACAAACCAAAGATAACTGATGGAAGATTCCCCAAACTGTTCATAAAAAAAACTATGATTAAACCATACCAATAATATATGTGAAACAGAACAATAATAATAAAAAAAAAACTTTAATATCAACAAAATTTTTCTGCTCATCAATTTTAAATACTCAACTTGACAGGTTAATCATTATTTTTAGCTAACTAACAAATGGAAACATATACCAGAAAGAGATAGAAGCAAACTGAAAACCATATCTAGAAAAAAAAAATTCTACCACATTCAACTTAAAATACAGTAAGACATATTTGGATAGACCAAGTAGGCTCTAGGAATTGATGACTTAAAGATATGATAATATTTAAATTTCTGTGCCTTCATTACCTATTTTTAAATAGTTTAATATTTTTCATTTAAATTGTTAAGCAGTTTGGTTTATTTATTTAAAATTTTGTACGCATTTAAATTTGTGGGACCTATTTGCATTATAAAATTGTTTTATTTGTGGTTAGTTTTTGTTTACGTTTTTTTTATAGTATTTCATTCTATATTTGACATGAAATATGGGTTAAGGTGGAGTGGAATGTTTGCCTACAAACTACTTGCTCTATCCAAGTATGTGTTACTGTCTTCAAAGTTGAATGTTATAGAATTTTTTTTCTAGACATGATTTTCAGTTTGCTTCTATCTCTTTGTGGTATATGCTTCCATTTCTTAGTTAGCTAACAATAATAATTAACCTATCAAGTTGAGTATTTAAAATTGATGAGCAAAAAAATTATGTTAATATTAAAGTTTATTATTATTATTATTTTTCTGTTTAACATATATTATTGGTATGGTTAATCATAGTTTTTGTATGAACAGTTTTTTGGGAGTCTTCCATAAATTATCTTTGGTTTGTCTTTCTTAGTTTTCAAGCTACCTATGAGATTATATTTGTGTTCACTCAAAGCTCCACGTATTGATGACATAATAATATGGTAATATTTAAAGTTCTTTGCATTCTTTACCTATCATTAGATCCTTTATTATTTTTCATATAAATTCTTACGCACTTTAGTTTATTTATTTAAAATTTTGTACGCATTTTAAATTTGTGGGCTATTTGGATTCTACATTGTTTTATTTGTAGTTAGTTTTTGTTTATGTTTTTTTGACATGAGATATGAATAAAGATGGCGTGAAATCTTGGCCTACAAAATACATGCTCTATCCAAATATATTTTACAATCTTTTAAGTTCAATATAGTAGATATCTTTTTCAGAATTTTTTTTTTGTTTGCTTCTATCTCATTGTGGTATATTCTTCCATTTCTTAGTTAGCTAACGATAATAATTAACTGTCAAGTTGAGTATTTAATAGTGATAGCAAAAAAAATATGTTAATATTAAATTTTATTATTATTATTATTATTATTATTATTATTATTATTGTTCTGTTTCATATATATTATTAGTACGGTTTAAGTACCTATGAAAATATATTTGTATACACTCAAAGCTCTAGGAATTGATGACTAAAAGATATGGTTATATTTAAATTTCTTTGCACTCATTACCTATCTTTATATCCTTTAATATTTTTCATTTAAATTTTTACGCACTTTAGTTTACTTATTTAAAAATTTGTATGCATTTAAATTTGTGGGAGCTATTTGGATTCTAAATTCTTTTATTTGTAGTTACTTTTTGTTTATGTTTTTTTTAGTTTTTCATTTTATATTTCACGTGAAATCTGGGTAAATATGGCCTGGAATGTTAGTGTACAAACTACTTGCTCTATCCAAATATGTCTTACTCTATTTTAAGTTGAATGTTGTAGAATTGTTTTTTCTAGAAATGGTTTTCAGTTTGCTTCTATCTCTTTGTGGTATATGCTTCCATTTCTTAGTTAGCTATCAATAATAATTAACCTGTCAAGTTGAGTATTTAAAATTGATGAGCAAAAAAATTATGTTAATATTAAAGTTTGTTATTGGTATGGTTAAATCAAAGTTTTTGTAGAAATTATCTTTGGTTTGTCTTTCTTAGTTTTCAAGCTAGCTATGAGATTATTTTTTGTGTTCACTCAAAGCTCCACGTATTGATGACATAATAATATGGTAATATTTAAAGTTCTTTGCATTCTTTACCTATCTTTAGATCCTTTATTATTTTTCATATAAATTCTTACGTACTGTAGTTTATTTATTTAAAATTTTGTATGCATTTTAAATTTGTGGGAGCTATTTGGATTCTACATTGTTTTATTTGTAGTTAGTTTTTGTTTATGTTTTTTTGACATGAAATATGAGTAAAGATGGCGTGGAATGTTGGCCTACAAAATACATGCTCTATCCAAATATATTTTACAATCTTTTAAGTTGAATATAGTAGATATCTTTCTCAGAATTTTTTTTAGTTTCCTTCTATCTCTTTGTGGTATATTCTTCCATTTCTTAGTTAGCTAACGATAATAATTAACCTGTCAAGTTGAGTATTTAAAATTGATAGCAAAACAAAATATGTTAATATTAAATTTTATTATTATTATTATTATTATTATTATTATTATTATTATTATTCTGTTTCATATATATTATTAGTATGGTTTAATCACCTATGAAAATATATTTGTATCCACTCAAAGCTCTACGAATTGATGACTAAAAGATATGGTTATATTTAAATTTCTTTGCATTCATTACCCATTTTATATTTGACATCAAATATGGCTAAAGATGGCGTGGAAAGTTGACCTACAAAATACATGCTCTATCCAAATATATCCTACTCTCTTTTATGTTGAATCTTGTAGAATTTTGTTTTTCAGAAATTTTTTTCAGTTTTCTTCTATCTCTTTGTCATATATGCTTCCATTTCTTATTTAGCTAACAATAATGATTAATCTGTCAAGTTGAGTATTTAAAACTGATGGGCAAAAGAATGATGTTGATATTAAAGTTTTTTATTATTATTATTGTTCTGTTTCACATATATTATTGGTATAGTTTAATCACCTATGAGATTTTATTTGTGTTCACTTAAAGTTGTAGGAATTGATGAGTTAAAGATACGATAATATCTAAATTTTTGTGTATTCGTTACCTATCGTTAGATCGTTTAATATTTTTCATTTAAATTTTTACGCACTTTATTTTATTTATTTAAAATTTTGTACGCATTTAAATTTGTGGGACCTATTTGCATTCTAAATTTTTTTTATTTGTAGTTAGTTTTTGTTTATGTTTTTTTATAGTATATCATTTTATATTTGACACGAAATATGGGTTAAGATGGCGTGGAATGTTGGCCTACAAACTACTTGCTCTATCCAAATATGTCTTACTCTATTTTAAGTTGAATGTTATAGAATTTTGTTTTTTCTAGAAATGGTTTTCAGTTTCCTTGTATCTCTTTGTGGTATATGCTTACATTTCTTAGTTAGCAAACAATAATGAGTAACCTGTCAAGTTGAGTATTTAAAATTGATGAGCAAAAAATTTATGTTAATATTAAAAGTTTTTAGTATTATTATTGTTCTGTTTCACATATATTATTGGTATAGTTTAATCACCTATGAAATTATATTTGTGTTCATTCAAAGTTCATGGAATTGATGACTTAAAGATATGATAATATTTAAATTTCTGTGCATTCATTACCTATTTTTAGATCATTTAATAATTTTCATTTAAATTGTTACGCAATAAAATTTTGTACGCATTTAAATTTGTGGGACCTATTTGCATTATAAAATTGTTTTATTTGTGGTTAGTTTTTGTTTACGTTTTTTTTTATAGTATTTCATTCTATATTTGACATGAAATATGGGTTAAGGTGGAGTGGAATGTTGGCCTACAAACTACTTGCTTTAGCCAAGTATGTGTTACTGTCTTCAAAGTTGAATGTTATAGAATTTTTGTTTTCTAGACATATTTTCAGTTTGCTTCTATATCTTTGTGGTATATGCTTCCATTTCTTAGTTAGCTAACAATAATAATTAACCTGTCAAGTTGAGTATTTAAAATTGATGAGCAAAAAAATTATGTTAATATTAAAGTTTATTATTATTATTTTTCTGTTTAACATATATCATTGGTGTGGTTAAATCATAGTTTTTGTATGAACCGTTATTTGGGGAGTCTTCCATAAATTATCTTTGGTTTGTCTTTCTTAGTTTTCAAGCTACCTATGAGATTATATTTGTGTTCACTCAAAGCTCCACGTATTGATGACATAATAATATGGTAATATTTAAAGTTCTTTGCATTCTTTACCTATCATTAGATCCTTTATTATTTTTCATATAAATTCTTACGCACTTTAGTTTATTTATTTAAAATTTTGTACGCATTTTAAATTTGTGGGCTATTTGGATTCTACATTGTTTTATTTGTAGTTAGTTTTTGTTTATGTTTTTTTGACATGAGATATGAATAAAGATGGCGTGAAATCTTGGCCTACAAAATACATGCTCTATCCAAATATATTTTACAATCTTTTAAGTTGAATATAGTAGATATCTTTTTCAGAATTTTTTTTAGTTTGCTTCTATCTCTTTGTGGTATATTCTTCCATTTCTTAGTTAGCTAACGATAATAATTAACCTGTCAAGTTGAGTATTTAAAATTGATAGCAAAAAAAATATTTTAATATTAAATTTTATTATTATTATTATTATTATTATTGTTCTGTTTCATATATATTATTAGTACGGTTTAATCACCTATGAAAATATATTTGTATCCACTCAAAGCTCTAGGAATTGATGACTAAAAGATATGGTTATATTTAAATTTCTTTGCATTCATTACCTATCTTTATATCCTTTAATATTTTTCATTTAAATTTTTACGCACTTTAGTTTACTTATTTAAAAATTTGTATGCATTTAAATTTGTGGGAGCTATTTGGATTCTAAATTGTTTTATTTGTAGTTAGTTTTTGTTTATGTTTTTTTTAGTTTTTCATTTTATATTTGACATGAAATATGGCTAAAGATGGCGTGGAATGTTGGCCTACAAAATACATGCTCTATCCAAATATATCCTACTCACTTTTATGTTGAATATTGTAGAATTTTGTTTTTCATAAATTGTTTTTAGTTTGTTTCTATCTCTTTGTGGTATATGCTTCCATTTCTTAGTTAGCTAACAATAATGATTAACTTGTCAAGTTGAGTATTTAAAATTGATGGCCAAAAGAATGATGTTGATATTAAAGTTTTTTATTATTATTATTGTTCTATTTCACATATATTATTGGTATAGTTTAATCAGCTACGAGATTTTATTTGTGTTCACTCAAAACTCTAAGAATTGATGACTTAAAGATATGATAATATTTAAATTTCTGTGCATTCGTTACCTATCTTTAGATCGTTTAATATTTTTCATTTAAATTTTTACGCACTTTATTTTATTTATTTAAAATTTTGTACGCATTTAAATTTGTGGGACCTATTTGCATTCTAAATTTTTTTTATTTGCAGTTAGTTTTTGTTGATGTTTTTTTTTAGTATATAATTTTATATTTGACACGAAATATGGGTTAAGATGGCGTGGAATGTTGGCCTACAAATATCCAAATATGTCTTATTCACTTCAAAATTGAATGTTGTAGAATTTTTTTTTCTAGACATTGTTTTCAGTTTGCTTCTCTTTTTGGTATATGCTTCCAATTCATAGTTAGCTAACAATAATAATTAACCTGTCAAGTTGAGAATTTAAAATTGATGAGCAAAAAAATTATGTTAATATTAATGTTTCTATTATTATAATTTTTCTGATTCACATATATTATTGGTATGGTTTAATCATAGTTTTTATGAACAGTTTGGGAGTCTTCCATAAGTGATCTTTGGTTTGTCTTTGTGATTTTTCAAGCTACCTATGAGATTATATTTGTGTTCACTCAAAGCTCTCGAATTTATGACTTAAAGGTACGGTAATATTTAAATTTCTTTGCATTCATTACCTATCTTTAGAACCTTTAATATTTTTCATTTAAATTTTTACGCACTTTAGTTTATTTATTTACTACTTTGTACGCATTTAAATTTCTGGGAGCTATTTGCATTCTTAAATTGTTTTATTTGAAGTTAGTTTTTGTTTATGTTTTTTTTAGTTTTTCATTTTATATTTCACATGAAATTTGGGTAATGATGGCATGGAATGTTGGTATACAAACTACTTGCTCTATCCAAATATGTCTTACTCTATTTTACGTTGAACGTTGTAGAATTTTTTTTTTTTCTAGAAATGGTTTTTCAGTTTCCTTGTATCACTTTGTGGTATATGCTTACATTTCTTAGTTAGCAAACAGTAATGATTAACCTGTCAAGTTGAGTATTTAAAATTGATGAGCAAAAAATTTATGTTAATATTAAAAGTTTTTAGTATTATTATTGTTCTGTTTCATATATATTATTGTTATAGTTTAATCACCTATGAAATTATATTTGTGTTCACTCAAAGTTTATGGAATTGATGACTTAAAGATATGATAATATTTAAATTTCTGTGTATTCATTACCTATTTTTAGATAGTTTAATATTTTTCATTTAAATTGTTACGCAGTTTAGTTTATTTATTTAAAATTTTGTACGCATTTAAATTTGTGGGACCTATTTGCATTATAAAATTGTTTTATTTATGGTTAGTTTTTGTTTATTTTTTTTTTATAGTATTTCATTCTATATTTGACATGAAATATGGGTTAAGGTGGCGTGGAATGTTGGCCTACACTCTACTCGCTCTATCCAAATATGTGTTATTGTCTTCAAAGTTGAATGTTATAAAATTTTTTTTTCTAGACATGATTTTCAGTTTGCTTCTATCCCTTTGTGGTATATGCTTCCAATTCATAGTTAGCTAACAATAATGATTAACCTGTCAAGTTGTGTTTTTAAAATTGATGAGCAAAAAATTTATGTTAATATTAAAAGTTTTTTGTATGATTATTGTTCTGTTTCACATATATTATTGTTATAGTTTAATCACCTATGAAATTATATTTGTGTTCACTCAAAGTTCATGGGATTGATGACTTAAAGATATGATAATATTTAAATTTCTGTGCATTCATTACCTATTTTTAGATCGTTTAATATTTTTCATTTAAATGGTTACGCAGTTTAGTTTATTTATTTAAAATTTTGTACGCATTTAATTTGTGGGACCTATTTGCATTATAAAATTGTTTTATTTGTGGTTAGTTTTGGTTTACGTTTTTTTAATAGTATTTCATTCTATATTTGACATCAAATATGGGTTAAGGTGGTGTGGAATGTTGGCCTACACTCTACTTGCTCTATCCAAATATGTGTTACTGTTTTCAAAGTTGAATGTTATAGAATATTTTTTTCTAGACATTATTTTCAGTTTGCTTCTATCCCTTTGTGGTATATGCTTCCAATTCATAGTTAGCTAACAATAATGATTAACCTATCAAATTGATGAGGAAAAAAATTATGTTAATATTAAAGTTTTTTATTATTATTATATTTGTGTTCACTCAAAGTTCAAGGAATTCATGACTTAAAGATATGGTAATATTTACATTTCTTTGCATTCATTACCTATCTTTAGATCGTTTAATACTTTTCATTTAAATTTTTACACACTTTGGTTTATTTATTTAAAATTTTGTAGGCATTTAAATTTGTGGGACCTATTTGCATTCTAAAATTGTTTTATTTGTAGTTAGTTTTTGTTTAGGATTTTTTTTAGTATTTCATTTTATATTTGACATGAAATGTGGGTTAAGATGACGTGGAATGTTGGCCTACAAACTACTTGCTCTATCCAAATATGTCTTATTCTCTTTTAAGTTGAATGTTGTAGAATTTTTTTTTCCTAGAGATGGTTTTATGTTTGCTTCTATCTCTTTGTGGTATATGCTTCAATTTCTTAGTTAGCTAACAACAATGATTAACTTGTCAAGTTAAGTATTTAAAATTGATGAGCAAAAACATTATGTTGATATTAAAGTTTTTTATTATTATTATTGTTATGTTTCACATATATTATTGGTATGGTTTAATCATAGGTTTTTTATGAACAGTTTGTAATATTTAAAGTTCTTTGTATTCATTACATATCTTGAGATCCTTTAATATTTTTCATTTAAATTTTACGCACTTTAGTTTATTTATTTAAAATTTTGTATGCATTTAAATTTGTGGGAGCTATTTGGATTCTAAGTTGTTTTATTTGTAGTTACTTTTTGTTTATATTTTTTTTCGTTTTTGATTTTATATTTGACATGAAATCTGGGCAAAGATGGCATGGAATGTTGCCCGACAAAGTACTTGCTCTATTCAAATATGTCTTGGTTTATTTTAAGTTGAATGTTGTAGAATTTTTTTTTCTAGAAATGGTTTTCAGTTTGCTTCTATCTCTTTGTGGTATTTGCTTCTATTCATAGTTAGCTAACAATAATGATTAACCTGTCAAGTTGAGTATTTAAAATTGATGAGCAAAAAAATTATGTTAATATTAATGTTTCTATTATTCTTATTTTTCTGTTTCACATATATTATTGGTATGGTTTAATCATAGTTTTTTGTGAACCGTTTGGGGAGTCTTCCATAAATTATCTTTGGTTTGTCTTTCTTAGTTTCCAAGCTACCTATGAGATTATATTTGTGTTCACTCAAAGCTCTAGGAAATGATGACACAATGATATCGTAATATTTAAAGTTCTTTGCATTCATTACATATCTTTAGATCCTTTAATATTTTTCATTTAAATTTTTACGCACTTTAGTTTATTTATTTAAAATTTTGTATGCATTTACATTTGTGGGAGCTATTTGGATTCTAAGTTGTTTTATTTGTAGTTACTTTTTGTGTATGTTTTTTTTAGTTTTTCATTTTATATTTCACATAAAATTTGGACAAAGATGGGATGGAATCCCGACAAAGTACTTGCTCTATTCAAATATGTCTTGCTTTATTTTAAGTTGAATGTTGTAGAATTTTTTTTTTCTAGAAATGGTTTTCAGTTTGCTTCTATCTCTTTGTGGCATTTGCTTCCAATTCATAGTTAGCTAACAATAATCAAGTTAAGTATTTAAAATTGATGAGCAAAACAATTATGTTAATATTAATATTTCTGTTATTATTATTTTTTTGTTTCAGATATATTATTGGTATGGTTTAATCATAGTTTTTTATGAACAGTTTGGGGAGTCTTCCATAAGTTATCTTTGGTTTGTCTTTGTGATCTTTCAACGTAGATTATATTTGTGTTCACTCAAAGCTCTCGAATTTATGACTTAAAGATACGGTAATATTTAAATTTCATTGCATTCATTACCTATAGATCCTTTAATATTTTTCATTTAAATTTTTATACACTTTAGTTTATTTATTTAATACTTTGTACGCATTTAAATTTGTGGGAGCTATTTGCATTCTAAAATTGTTTTATTTGTAGTTACTTTTTGTTTATGTTTTTTTTAGTTCTTCATTTTATATTTGACATGAAATCTGGGTAAAGAGGGTGTGGAATGTTGGGCTACAAACTACTTGCTCTATCCAAATATGTTTTACTCTCTTTTAAGTTGAATGTTGTAGAATTTTTTTTTCTAGATATGGTTTTCCAGTTTGCTTGTATCTCTTTGTGGTATATGCATCCATTTCTTAGTTAGCTAACAATAATGATTAACCTGTCAGGTTGAGTATTTAAAATTGATGAGCAAAAAAATTTTGTTGATATTAAATTTTTTATTATTATTATTGTTCTGTTTCATATATATTATTGGTATGATTTAATCATAGTTTTTATGAATAGTTTGGGGAATCTTCCATAAGTTATCTTTGGTTTGTCATTCTGATTTTTCAACCGAACTATGAAATTATATTTGTGTTCTCTCAAAGCTCTAGGAATTGATGACATAAAGATATGTTAATATTTAAAGTTCTTTGCATTCATTACCTATGTTTAGATCCTTTCATATTTTTCATTTAAGTTTTTACGCACTTTAGTTTATTTATTTACAATTTTGTATGCATTTAAATTTGTGGGACCTATTTGGATTCTAAGTTGTTTTATTTGTAGTTACTTCTTGTTTATGTTTTTTTTAGTTTTTCATTTTATATTTGACATGAAATCTGGGCAAAGATGGCATGGAATGGTGCCCGACAAACTACTTGTAGATATGGTTTTCAGTTTGCTTCTATCTCTTTCTGGTTTATACTTCCATTTCTTAGTTAGCGAACAATAATGATTAAACCTGCCAAGTTGAGTATTCCAAATTGATAAACAAAAAAATTATGTTAATATTAAAGTTTATTATTGTTATTATTATTGTTCTGTTTCACATACATTATTGCTATGGTTTAATCATTGGTTTTTTAATGAACAGTTTGGGGAGTCTTCCATAAGTTATGCTTGGTTTGTCTTTCTGATTTTTCAAGCCACCTATGAGATTATATTTGTGTTCACTTAAACTCTAGGAATTGATGACTTAAAGATATGATAATATTTAAATTTCTGTGCATTCATTACCTATCTTTAGATCGTTTAATATTT
>Ga0214544_1012809_pt1 | contig 10642 bp, 10 predicted proteins | sample CNSS3metaG_FD_160074 | JGI IMG/M metagenome (GOLD analysis project Ga0214544, IMG submission 160074) | Root nodule microbial communities from cowpea collected in UCLA plant growth center, Los Angeles, California, USA - CNSS3 | ecosystem: Host-associated > Plants > Roots > Nodule | place: USA...
TCATCCAATGCATCAAGTTCTCAAGTCACATGTTCAACAGAAGAACATTTGAATATGGAAGAAGACCAAGAGATTGATCCATATAATGTAAGTTAGTCATTATTCCTAACTAATTTTGTTATTTATTGTTGTCTTATCTTTATTTTAAACAACTTTTATGTTTGCATTATATTTTTATAGGAATATATCAATTACGTAAGCCAAAATGTGAATGTAACTGGCAAGTCTGAGTTGGATCTATATCTAACTGGAACACCACTTGAGCCAAAGTATTTTCCAAAGTTAGATGTTCTGAGCTATTGGAAGGATCGACAAGAACGCTATCCAAATCTATGTAGACTAGCATGTGAGGTGTTAAGTATTCCAATAACAAATGTTGCTAGTGAATCTGCATTTAGCATTGGTGGTAAAGTGCTTAACAAGTATCGATCTAATCTTCTTCCTGACAATGTTCAAGCTCTAATTTTAACTCAAAATTGGTTGCATGGATTTGAAAATATTGGTAATTTAATTTATATTACTTTTCAATCCTTTTACATCATACTTCTTATTCTAATAGCTTATATCATTTGTTAATATTCTGTTTTTAATTTTCAAGATGAAGATAATGAAGATTGTCAAAAAGAGGAGGAAATTGTTCTAGACTTTTCAATCCATGACTCCAATGTACCTCATGTGGAGTAATTTGAGGTTAGCATATCTTTCTGGTTCGTACAAATACTGAATTTGAGGAGTAATTTGATTTGAGGTTAACATGACTCTGTGATTGTTTCTGTACAAATACTGAATTCTGCATATGTCCAGGGGCCATTGTTGAAGCATTTCTGCATTAGTTTCTACCTTACCACATGTTGCATATACTGAATTAGTCCATTTCATGCATACCAATTAATCATTTGCCTATTAGGAAGTATTAATTGCACATCAATCTCAGTGGCAGATTTAAAATCAATCTCCAAAATTCAAACATTTCAAATCATGCCAACGACAGTTGATTCAATTTGCAGCACGAAAATCTATTGGTTGCTTATGTTTATTTTTCATAAATTGTGTTAGTAATTGGTTAAATCTTTGTCGTTTAACTTTCCTTGTTAGAATATTTCATAAGGAAGAAAAATCCAAACCAATTAAACGACCCTATCATGTATCTACGTGAGTGGCTTTTGGAAAAATTAAACAAAGCGTCACTACTGTACAGTTTCATGCACGTGATTAAAAAGTATATATAGTTATTGGATATAATTTTATTTTTTTTATGAAAACCTTAATAAATAGTTGACAATGCTGACTTTTGAGCATGGTGGAGCTCTAGAATATTCAACATAGTATAGCATCACCTTTTTCTACTGCTGAATTCAATTGTTGAATTATTTTTTTGTTGTCATAGTTTTTAGTATTATTCTACTATTGTAATTTAAACAGAATATTAAGCATTATTATGTTGTTGTTGTTTTAAGTATATGTAAAATTGTATGCTTTTGAGTTGGAGTATACGTGTATAAGTGATGTGATCTGATTCAAGGTGATCTGAATCAACCCTTTCATTATCTATGCAGGTCATTGTAGCATTGGATTCACTCTGTTATGGTGTTGCATATGCAGGCCAAGAAATATTTGGAGGCTAAATGAATAGCAACTTTTAAACATGTTTAGTTAGTTAGTTTAAAGTGCTTGTTTGTGTGTATATGGCAGTCCAAGCTGTAAATCCTATGGTTCTCTGGAGAAAATGACATCTTTGCTTTTATCAAATTTGATTGGAAATATTGTTATGATTACTAGAAATATTTCAATACTTGAAAAAAAAAATCAATTTTGTAGGTGGGTTAGTGAGCCAACCCACTTAACCCACCAACCCGTGGTGGGTTGAGCCGGGTTACAAAAAATTTGGCTCACCTTAAAGTGAGCCGGGTTGGGCTCACTAGTATTTTGACCCGACCCGTGGTGAGCCAACCCGTGTGAGCTGGGTTGGCTCACTTTGACATGTCTACTCACTAACAAAGGCCTTTCCCTCATCAAACCTTCATTCATTTAAGTGGTTGGTTTGTTCATTACCCACTTGGAAATAAATGAAAAGATACATTAACTGGGGACTAAACCACTTATATGTGGGCACCAATGGTGGGTATTCCTATTTGCAGTTCAATCTCTTGTAAACATTTGAACTTGCTGTTTTCATCTCACATTCAATTGTCATTCACACATTACACACTGTACAATTATAGCAACCTGAACCATATAAATGGACTCACGAGGGTGTTTGTGGTCATCCCACTATAAATAAATAGTCACTTACACTATGCATTCAACTACACAATATGCCTTCAATTACACACATTGTCTACACTACACCTCAATGTTTAAAAAAAAAAACTATACAAATATAAATCAACAAACTTGGACTCTATTTTTTAGAAATTTTCAACGAAATATGTACAACAACTGAATGGGCTACCAAAAAAATATAAGAAAAGGTCATTGTAATTTTAGACCACCCATTCCTTTTGAATCCACAATATTGTTCTTGGAATTGCATTACAATATGACCATAGAACTTCAACAACAACTTTCTTTTATAAAAGCGCGTCGTAGTATTGGAGGACTTCATGCCTGTGGATATTGTCAACATCTAGAATCCAATGCCAAATGTATTGATGTCTGATGTGTTGAAGTTGTTCCTGCCAAACAAATCACAAATATCTTAATGCAAATACATCAAACTTGAACAGAAAATAAAAAAAACAGACTTCATCAACTAACTACTACTTACATTGGTGTAATTAGGCATGGTATTGCCATCAAACTTCTTATGACCATCCCACAACTCCATCATTTGAAGAACAATAATGCCACAATCATATCTAAACACGACCACAATAAAATAAATAAACACACTTTATCACCAAACTACAGTGCAACTAAACAAGAAACGTAAAACTCACAAGTTCGTTTGAATGAGAGTTATGTCGCAGTGAACTTCAAATTTTGGGCGGTCATCTTGTGAACAATTCATCAACATCCCAAAAAATAATTCCAAATTATGAGCCTACAGTGTAAAAATAATAAGGACACATTAAGTTAACCAACTACTAATAAATTACAACCTATATATAACCAATATCAAAAAATTTAAATCTTACAACTGTGTTGTCTATTCTTTAACGATTTTTGTTCGAGTGGCCTATCGAATCCAGCACATACAGCTTCTTCTTTTGAAAATTTACGACGTAACACCACCAATGATTGTTATGCACAATTGGGGCAAACAACTGCAACACAATATGACTATAATCAATTACCTTACAACTATTGAGGACAAAAAATACAACATAATAAATAAATAATCTCACAAAATCAGCAGTCAAAATGTCCTCTAACAGGATCAGTCCTGAACAAAAGTAGGCAAGGTAATCTTTCAATGTCAATTGCCGTCTCTTAACCTTCATCCTCCGTGAGTCAGTCAACACATGGGTCTACATTAATAACAGACATCAACTAATTATAAGTAAGGTCAAACAAAATAATTCATAAACAAACATTCTTTTTACTGTATATAGAGGATTGAATTGTATTCTCTTCACATGACCATATCGACGTCGTTCAAAGTACATCATTGTGATCCCACCAAATAGAACAACCTACAAAATATTATGTATAATTAATCGTGACATATAATTGACCAATTCAAATGTTCTAAACACGCTTCTTACCATATTGTCCACCTTCTCTCCAGGACCAAAACCCCAACACTCATTGGTATCCAATATCTGCTCATTGATGTTGCAAACCACCCTACAATTACAGTTTGTTAATAACATAAAACTTTTTATATAACCACATCATAACTGTAATCAACAAAAATATTACTAATACCTGTTTGGTACACCAAAAACTGTTATACTCCTATAAAACTTCATGTAATCAATTTTAAATTGAGTCATTATTGGCTGTTGTGGAACATAGGGAACTATGGCTTGAAGCGGTCAACTTCACCAGAAATGCCTCCATGGGATGCACGGTTCATATCAAAGCCTTTCCCGACGTCATCAGCATTCATTCTTTGAACGACATCTGCACCGTTAGTACAAAGTTCATCATCATGCTCACGAGGTCCAACCTCCACCTCAACCTCATCACCTTCTTTTCCCTCCACATCTTGCCCACCTTTATCATCTCCACCATGACATCGAGAAGATATCTCTTCGCGCATTACACTTATTTTGTCCTTCATCATCCGTAGCCGTCTTCTATGGTTTCTCAACCTCTTTAGCAAATCTTTTGTTGAAACCAACTTTACATCCAAATGCGATTTTTCGAAGTTTGCTTTGTCACCAAGTTGCAATGCTTCACGAATCATATTAGTTTGCTTATCTTCTTCTCTCAGCCTTCATTCCCCACATATCTAAAATCAAAACCAAAACAAACAAATTATTGTTACAGAAGACAAAACATTGTTATCAATAGTAAATGGTTATAAAGAAAAAATACTTCGCTCTCTTGGAACAGCTTCTCAATGTGTCTTGACTTGAAGTGAACATCCGGCCATGCCAATATTCTTGGAAAAATTAACTTAAAATTTGGCCCACACAATGAAAGTCTTTCTACAATCCAAATCTACATAAAACAACATTCTGCATTATTACATTTTAAACATTGTACAAATCAAAAATAATTATTAAATGAAGTATAGTGTACCTGCAAAACTGGTGCTGAAGCACTTAGGCAAAGCTCTGTCTGCCCGAGTGCCAAAAATCCGCGACTTAAACTTTTAACTAAATAACTATGAACTACCTTACCCTAATTGTAATTTGACAGCCCATCTATATCATCTAAAACACTACAAGGTATATTACTAATAGTTTTTGAATTCCTAGGAAAGTAAAGCACAGTAAAACAAACAAATATGTACAAACGACAAACGTTACCAACTTGATCAAAAACACTATCTACCAAACTCTGAATGATTTCAATAACAATTTCAACAGTTACTATTTTGTCTTCCAGGAGTCCACCCACTACCCCACAAACAGTTTTATCAAAATCTACATCTAACCCAACAACCGCCAATCCTAAAGACATGCAAATGTCAGCACAAGTAAACGGGATTGGTTGTTGCATGACACGCAATGATTCCTTAGCAGGTAGCCAACGCTTCAATAACTCAAGCAAAAGAGGGTTACATATCTGTAATGGTTGTTGCATGTGCAAACACCAGTTGAATGGTGTACCTTGAATCCTTTCACGATGGCTATCCAAGATTAACCCATTCATTTGGGCAATCCACTTTGTGTAAGAAAAAGTACGCAATCGAGCCTAACAATCAAAATATTTGCAAAAATTAATACTTCATTTTAATTTATACAACAAAATAATCACAACTCAATCTATAAATTACAACATGTCAATTCCTTCTCATTGAATCCACATTCACCAGCCATAACTTTATGATGACCTACTACTCATGCCAGTACCTCTTGATGGACAATAGGATCTTTCACTATCCCTCTTCCTACTTGAACAAAATATGATATTCAAAGGTTAGAGATACTAGTTTTCTCTTCTTTTTTCACAAGGAGCAACAATGATGGTTATTTAATACAAAACTATTATGAGTATAATCCCACGGGCACACAACTATAAATATACAGACGTTATTTTCATCTGACACATTGGGATAAAAATTGTCTATTCACGCAAAGCCTTACAAAGGTTTACAAATGATGACTGACCACTTAATGATCAATAGACATAGGAGACAAGATCGTGATCATAATTTTTTCTTATAATTTGGAACATTTCACTTCTAATAGGACTGTAGGATTATGGTTGACAATATTTCAGAGCTTACCCACACAATGGAGATGAATGAGAGGTCTAAAGTCACCAAATCAAGATTTTGGGGGTCTAGGCACAAACCAAAGTAGATTTCTTACACAACACAGAATAAAGGACATTGTTGAACCACCTCACATTTAAAACCTCCCTCTACTGAAACCCTAGAAATTAAATACAAATGAAGTAACTGCCTACAATTTTAAAATACAGACAACAACACACCAGGACACAGATACGGAATTAGAAAACATGTGCTTTCTTCAAAATTTTCAAGGACCCACACCTCTATAACACACAACACAGAACGAAAAAAATGGCTTGTCAAAAATTCACTAAACATTCACGAAAACACCACCAAATAAGTTTTCCCCAATTCTATAAAAAACGAACATGTACAAAACCAAGTTTTTCGCACAATAACTCAAAACTTGACGAAAACGAAATTAACTTCATCATCATCCAACACAGTACAGAAATGTCAAATGGGAGCAAACGAAACTTACAATGCAACGATAAGGACCACGAAATGCTTGCCTCCGATGACAAAAGGTGGCCGCAAAGTTTGCAACCCCACTACCAACTCCAAATGCCATGATCTGGATGATAGGGATAGTCTATGCGAATACTGTAAGTATCCTCCACTGAAGACGACGAAATGCTTGCCGGGGAGACGGTCTCTGAACCACAAACCTTGTCAAACTTTGAATAAGTAACCAAACATTGATAATAAATAGAACTAGGTAACTGGTTATTCAAACTTTGAATAAGAACAAATTTGGTCAAATGTGAACTCATTAACTATAATTATTGTATACAGACCAGCAACATTGTTACAGTCAAGTAGTATGCTTAATTTGAAATAAATGCAAATTAAATGTTTCTTATGACAAAGACAGAATCAAATTTTTTTCCACAGCAAAAAATGCTAAAACTTTAGAATCTAAAAGTGATAGAGCACCAATAGGTGAACCAGCACGCAGAACATGAAATCAAAAACAATGTAGCAAAGCAATGCACTTGCTGTCCAACAGACATCCTACACAGAGTATTATTCTCGACAAACAAACTGCAAATAGCAATCCCCTTTGCCTAATTACATACTCTACAACTTCTAAATAACTGCCATCAGTTATTCTCTACGAATAACTGTCATCACAATAGTATCTAATTCTAATAAAGAACTGTTGACGCAATGCGAGTTATTTTCTAGCACATATTCTACCTATAACTGCCAACATGACTGATATTATTATACTAGCATCTAACAGTACATGACTGCTCATACTAGTTATTATCAGTTCCTATTAAAAGGTGGTTGTTGTCCTCAATCGCTGTCACCTTTAGAAACACCATTTTATCCTCTATTTCTTTCCCAATAAGCAAACCTTAGCTTCCTTTTCTCCAGCAATACAAACTACTTTTCACTAAAATTAAATGGAAATCTGAAATTCATAATATAACAATAGTTTTCATTCTAGCATAGGTATGGCACCCTATGAGGCATTATATGGGAGAAAATGTAGAACACCTTTGTGTTGGTTTGAGGCTGGTGAAAATTTAGTATTAGGTTCTGACATGATTCAACATACAACAGAGAAAATCCAAATGATTAGGGATTGATGAGTTCAAATTTTTGCCCTCATTTAATATTTAAATTTGGGGATTTAATTGAATTTTCTGTGCTTAAAGATTGATTTAATTAGGATTTGTGATTATTGGATTTATTGAGTAAGTTTGGTAAAAGTGGCGTAAAAATTGATTTTAGTTGCATAAAATATTATTGGATATTCTAACGTTTGTTAATGTAGCTGAAATTTATTTTTAGTCATTAATAGTGTGGATTTAAAATATTTAAAGTTACAAAATAAGTCCAAAATTAGGAAATTCTAGAAAAGAATAAATCAGGAGCTAAATGCACCCCAGATTTTATTTGCACACTCCTTCTAAAGTGGACCACCAAAAACCTGTTTTGCACCCCTAGTTTTCACTAAGTTGCACCCCTCCTACCACTTAAACTCCACTCAACCAGATCATGCCATGTGGCAATCCCCACCTTTCAAATCAGGCCAACCATAAGCTGACACGTGTCATAATCTTCCACTCACCAAATTAACCAATTAGATCTTGCCACGTCATCATCTCCTCCATCTCACTCATGAAACCCTAACCGTAATTTTTCTCAAACCCTAGCCGCCACCATCAACCTCCACGGTAGCCGCCACCATCAACCTCCACAGCAGCCGTCGCCATTTCCGACCACCATTTGGATTCCAGTCACCTCTGCAACAGTGTGTCTCAACCATGGCAGCCCCTTCCACCGTCAACTCGCCGGAGTTCTGCCACCATCAAAACCACCGCAACTCCGTCCGCAACAGCAACGAACCGAACACAGCGGACCAGATTCACCGTCAGCCGCGCCACCACCACTACATCTGGACCAGCAGCTAACCTCGCACCATTTCGACCACCGCGAGCCACCCTCATCCTTGTCCATTTCTCCGTACCACCGTGAGTTCATCTCCAGCCATTGAATCACCACTTTCGTCTCCACCGCACCAACAGATCTGCGTCAACCATCATCGTCACCGTTCGCACCAACAGATCCACCATCACAGAGCTGCATTGCGCCATCAAGGAAGCGCGAACCAGCGCTCGTCGTCTCTGCACCTGCTCGGAAACCTGTACCATGGCCACCACCACAGATCTCCTTCCATTGACGCACCAGCATCGACACCCGCGAGCTTCCCTACAACTATCGAAACACCTTCATTCTTTACGTCGCAGCAGCTCAGCCACCAGAGAAAGTGCACTTTGTGCCACGTGTCAGCATCTGATAGGCAGTCAACTGGTCAAACTCTGGTCAACTGGTCAAACTCTGGTCAAAACTGCAAAAATGGTTAAATAAGAGGGGTAGAATTAGAAATTGGACAGAAATTAAGTTGCTAATTAATTAAATAAAAATAAAAGATTTTAGCAACCGACAGATAAAGCCCAAAGTCCAGTTGAAGCCTATGTAAAGAGACTTAAGGGAGCAGAAGCGGGACAACTTACAACATCAGACACTTAGAACTCTTTGGTTTTGGCAAATACCGTCTCCACCACATCTCTCATTCTTTCTTTTATTTTCTTTCCTTCATATCATCATGTATTCCATCAAAGCCATGGAGGGCTAAGCTTTTAGGATTGATTCCACTGTAATTTCTTAACTGGATTCTGAGGTTAGATGAATTTATGTGTTTGTTATTTTGATTATTGTTGTGGTTTTTGTTTATCTATGTCCTTTGCTTCTTAACCGAATAGAAAATAATGATTTTAAATCTACATGCATGCTAATCATATGAGTTAAAAGATTTTTAAATTAAATTGAGACTTTACTTTGATTTTGTTTAGAAACTTTCATTTGATTAAATAAGTTTTTGCTAATAATTGAGACTTTACTTTGATTAGAGGTAATTACTTTAACTAAAATTAGTCAAGACTTTACTTTGATTAATTAAGTTTTCTATTTGGTGAAGAAACAAAGGAATAGACATGATTAGGCATAGTAAAATTAATTGAGACTGTACTTTGATTGAATTTACTATGGACAATCTAACAATTCTCACTTTTAATTGAGACTGTACTTTGATTAAAAGTGAGGATGCCAACAAATGAATTGAGTCTTTACATTGATTGATTTGTAAATCAACAACAATAATTAATTTAACAATAATCTCTAGATAACCAATGAAGAATCTTATTTAGAAAAAGTAGTGGAATTGACCTATTTTTTATTACTGTGTTTACAATCTTCTGTGTCATCTTCCTTGCATATCAAAACCCCCTATTTTTATAATTGCTAGTTTTAATTGCATTTTTAAGAATCAAATATTTGAGATCAATTCCATATTCGTTGTGAGACGACTCAGGGTTATCTTAACCCTAACTATTTTGTTCACTACTAATTTGGCAATACTGAAGTTGCTAAAGTTAAGTAGTGGTAATTTGATCGCCTAACGACAGCGATATCAAATTTGGCGCCGTTGCCGGGGAATACGGTTATTATTTCTTTTATTTTGATTCTGTTTTTATTTATTTATTTTATTTTATTTTATTTATTTATTTATTTTATTTATTTATTTATTTATTTTACGCATATATGTTTAATAGAGTTTGTTATTTTGTAGTCTTTAGTTTTCTTTTAATATATTCCGAGCAAAGTTCTATTTTTGTTTTGATTAAGAATTTCTTTTAAGAAATTTTTTTGAGACTAGTTTGGAAAACTCTGTATAGGAAAGACTTGGTATTTAAGTTGTCCACTGTGACGCACCTCTCTTTCCTGGGAGTAGACCCAACGACATCTTAACTCATTTCTTTCTTGAAATCTTTCTCTAAAACAAGAATAGAAAGAAAAAAAACACACAAGGAAACACTTTTAGGTGGACTGCATAGTGCATGACTCGGGCCAATCCGAGTCAATTTTATCAACTTGATTCAGAACTTGAAAGGAACTTGCGTAAATCACGCAAGAGACTTGAACTCAGGTGTTCTACTGAAGGAGCACCGTTATCATCTGAACCTACCACTGAAAGTCTACCGCTAGAATCACCTCTGGTGATTAACATATCTTCTGATCCATCACCTGAACCAGAAATTCAAGAATATAGAATGGAAGAAAGAACAATAAGAGAGTTGGCTTCACCAGATGCAGCAATTACACAAAACATGTGCATCCAATATCCAGATGGAGAATGTGAGCTTAAGTCTGGGTTAATCCATCTCTTACCCAAATTCCATGGATTAGCAGGAGAAGACCCGTACCACCATTTGA
>Ga0214544_1012810_pt1 | contig 10642 bp, 8 predicted proteins | sample CNSS3metaG_FD_160074 | JGI IMG/M metagenome (GOLD analysis project Ga0214544, IMG submission 160074) | Root nodule microbial communities from cowpea collected in UCLA plant growth center, Los Angeles, California, USA - CNSS3 | ecosystem: Host-associated > Plants > Roots > Nodule | place: USA...
TATATATATATATATATATATATATATATAATTATTAGATTTAAACACTTAAGTTTTTTTAAGGTTATTCTATGGTTGTAATGGAGAAATTGTGACTGTCCCCATACTAGAATTCCCCAACCAGATATGTTGTTTTGCATGTAAGAAAATAAATGTGAAGGGTTTGGTTAGTTGTGTTTTGAGTTTATAGTTGTTACCTTTGAGCTGAATATTTCTCATACTCAACATTAATATACTTCTTTTTGTTTATAGAAATAGTTACATAGTAATTAATGATTATGACATGAGGTAGCTGCAACTTTAGTCAAAGCTGACACCAAAGTAAAAATTCTCACAAAATTGACTATATATAACAGCTTTCTGTTTCTGGTGTTGCTCAATGAAAGAGCACAAAAAATTTTGGAGCTCTTCTATGACAAAAGATTGGGTTATAGAAACTGTACGTACTTTTCCTTTTCTCTCTTTTATCACACTCTCTGCTTTTTCTTTACTACTATACGTACTAATAATTTCTTCTTTAGTTACATCCAATTCAGAAACGGGACTGTGATTTATTAAATATGTGTTTTCTATACAACGTAAGCATGAAAACTCATTCCAAATTTCACCTTTATCCATAATATATATAGCTTTATCCAAGGACAAACTTTATTTTTTTCAGACTTTTTATAAGTTTTTAAATATAAACTTTGCTAAAAGTAGCATCTCATGGCATTCCAACAATCCTTCTTATCCTCCATAAACTAATGATTTTTGAACGAGGGAAACTTCCCTCAATTAACTAAGTTAACATAGTTCAGAATCTCCAACTGTTTTTTTAATTTCAACTCTTTTGAAAATTGAAGAATGAGTCTTAGTCTCATGTTCAATAAAAATAAGAATGTTAACATTTATATAATGTTGGGCCGATGAAAATAATGTTTTGAAAAGTCTCACATATCCTAGAACAATTAAGGAAATGATTGTTAGTGACTATATAATGGACTCTAAGTCTATGATGTTTTTTGTCCTGAGTCAAAGATACTTCAAGCTTATATTTGACTCTTCTTATTTTTTAATACTCTTGTAATAAAAGCGTTGTGAGCTTTTGGTTAAATTACTACTTTGGAGAGTATGGATGTACTTGGAACCAAAGAGCATGGTGTGTTGTGTATGTGTTTCTTTGTGTTTATTTTATTTCTATATTAATAAAGTGATTTTGGGAGTGTTTTTCAATAATAAAGATCATAAATCTATTATTTTAAGATTTTTAGGTAAAAATGATGTCAATTCTTTATAGATAAATTTTATTATTGTTGTCTCTTAACAAAACAAGTAGCCCTATCATTAAAGAATTATGCATTAGATATGTATTAATGAAGTTTCTTAACAACCATACCGCCATCAATAACAAGATATGATACAGTTTCTAGTTAAAAATGCAAGTTTCTTGACAGAAAACTTTTATATGAGTATTGTGGAAACGAAAAAAACTGTTTATAATATTATTGTGTAAGATACCCACTTAAGGTATCACCATTATAAATGTGCTTAGAAGTCAATACACAAGTAGTTTGTAAATTGGTAATTATCTCTATAACGGGTATGAACATAAACAAATATTCAACATTTATAGGTTTGGTACTGTTTCGGGTATAGGGACCAAGAGTCTACTAAAAGCCTCTTCGATCTTACTCCTTCTCTCCAAATCTCCTTTTCTCACTACTGCAATAACTTCTTCTCCAAGAAATCCACTCCTTCGCTCGATCGGCAGGGCTGACGATCGGGGTACCTGTCTAAAAGGCTCCGATGCTTAAGTCAGTTAAAGGGCCGATCGGTGTATCAGTGTAACTGCCGTAATAAATGCGAATTAAAGATCCTCACCAACCTACCTTTGGGCCCTATTTATAGTTTCCGGTGTGGGCCTGTGATCAGGGTTCCTTAATCACGGCCCAATGATCCTTTAATCAAAATTACTGACTTGTTTAATGTTAATTAATCTGATCGACTGGTGTTGTTTGGCCGTGCGACCGATGGCCGCCTGACTAGGCTAGTTATATCCTGATTTTAACAAGTGAATAATTCGTTTATAGCCGATCGACCGATGGACGTATATAAAGCGCTACACGATCCTCAGGAGATTGACCGACCGATGGACAATTGATCAAATGATTGTCCTTTATTAAGTTAAGGTGTTGTTCGTGTAGGACCGAGGGATCGGTGTCCCGTCGCAGATTAAAGCGTGATTGATATGCAGGCCGATCGACCGTCTCAGAATGTCACTCGTTTGTGTTATCGATGGACCGATGGCCCTTAACATGGTTCGATTGCGAGACCGATCGACTGATGTTTTCTTACGACGTAAATACGTGATTTATTTGTAGAACCGATTGACCGATGGTCTTATACAGTTCATTCGTGAGGTCGTTCGACCGGTGGATATGTTTTATACATTAGCTTTCCCAGCCTTGTCCGATGGACCTGAGGACTGGCCCTGGCCGATAGACCGATGGGACATACAAGACAGGTACCATAATATAGTTTAATTATTTTAAAATGCATGATAATAGATGAAACATTAATAGATGGAAAAGAGTACTGAAATTGTGGTCAATTACCCTTTATAGGTTCCACCCAAAGGAAACACAAAAGGACTATTCTCAAGCGCAATTGTGGACCTGACTTTGATATCATAATTTTGGACAATGTAACTTTAGAACCAAATTTTTTTCATCTATTTGGCATAATTTTTACTATTTTTTTCTTTTTTTTAAAGTATAAAAATTTACTTTTTTGCTAAGACCATGAAGGATTGTCAAAATATTAGTAACGGATGTCAATAACTTTAATGTTTTGATACCACCAATTTTTTGTGGTCCCAAATGTATGCAATTTCACATTAATGCTGATACCATCATTTCTTATAATATATACTTATTTTTTTGGTGAAATAACTTTTTCACTTAATGAGTTATTACATTTCACCTGTTGAAAAGCGGTTCTACATTTTGTAGTCCCCACATACTTTATTATTTGTTTCAAATTGATCAACGTTATATTTGTTTTGACAAGTCCATCAATATTTAAGTTATAAATCTTGAATATTTATTTTAATAATTTAGTTTTTTTCTTTCGATTTAGTTTAGACATTAGTAAATTCTAATAGGAAGAGTACTCTATTTTATTTTATAATTCGATTTTATTTTATAATGTTATGATTTTTTGTTATATTTATTTTGAACTGTCCATAAATATTGATGCATAAACATATTTAAGTTATAAATCTTGAATAGTCGCTTTAATAGTTTGTTCTTTTTCTTCCAGCTCACTTTAAACATTTGTAAACCCCACATAAGAAGAGCGCTCGATTTTATCTTATAACATTGTGATTTTTTGTTATATTTGTTCTGAACTGTCCATAAATATTGATGAATGCAAAACATGTTTAAGTTATAAATCTTGAATACCTGCTTTAATAGTTTGGTCTTTTTCTTCCAGCTCACTTTAGACATTAGTAAACCCCACATAGGAAGAGTGCTCGATTTTATCTTATAGCATTGTGATTTGTTGTTATATTTGTTCTGAACTGTCCATAAATATTGATGCATGCAAAACATGTCTAAGTTATAAATCTTGAATACTCGCTTTAATAGTTTGGTCTTTTTCTTCCAGCTCACTTTAGACATTAGTAAACCCCACAAAGGAAGAGTGCTCGATTTTATCTTATAACATTGTGATTTTTTTATCGGTAAATGAAAGATATATTAGTGATAAAGCACTTGGAGTGCTTTAACCCTTTTACAGAGAAAAAACTAGTTTATCAACTACCAAGATCATTTTTTATCTTCCTATAAATTTTCACAGAGTTATGTATATTATCCTATACACACAAGTAAAGTGAATACATGAGGGTATTTGATACGATCCTATCCAGGAAAGAGATCATTATCCCTCCTAGGCGTGTGGTTCCCAAACGCCTCTCGTCTTTGACCTCTACTACTTGGTCTAAAAATGTGGCTCCTCTAAGAATGATCTAAATAATCATGTCTCCTTCTTCTTCTCTCCACCCCCTATAATCTCACACTCACATCTTCATTAGATTTTTGGAGCCTTTCGAACTGTTGTTGATTGTGTTGTTGCATTTGATTCATTTGTAATGTGAGCTTATCAAGTGCAACATAATTGTTGCAATCTTAAGTGAAGGAGGACCATTATTCTAGGAAGAAGCTAGGTCCTACAAGAAAATGTTAGTAATAATAATTTTTTTTGGACCTCATCATTCTTCTAAGTGTTTCACTCAATTTTTCACTCGTGTATCTCACTTATAGGTTCTTTCTTGAATGTGCTTTCTTGCCTTTTACCACTAAAATCCCCTCTTTAGGGTTTGGCAAAGATTGCAATAGCTTAAGCAAAAAGTGAACAAACAATGTGAAAAGCGTTGCGAGATCTAAATCTTGACTTAAGAGGTCAAAGAAAATACAAAACTCTAGACTAGAGATGTCAAAAAAATCCGTACCCGCGGGTATCCGCAGATAAAACCCGCAACGAATAGGAAATGGATATTAAAAATGGATACCCGCTACCCGTGGGTACGGGTATTTTTGATACCCGCATGTTAACGGGGCGGGTACGGGTATCATAGTATCCGTACCTGTGGATACCCGTACTCGCTAAACTTTAATTCACAAAAGTACACTTATATATATATATATATATATATATATATATATATATATATATATATATATATATTAGTAAAAAGTATTTTGTCTTCATTTTTCTAAGTATTGGTAGGTTGTCTTCTTCCAAGTACACCCTTGACATTCTTCTCTTTCCTTTATTTGAAATGGGGCATATACATCAAATCCAATATAGACAATGGACAATGACATTTATGGTATGCTTGTTGTCAAATGATGGAATCAAAATAAGAATACTTAGCACGTGGTAAATGAGGTTTATTATTTGTTTATTTTGTTTATTTTTTAGGAATCAATTGGAAAAATTGGACTTTTTTATGTAAACACTAATTAAAGAATTTTCATTTTATTGAACGTCATTTTATGTTTGCTTTTATAATTATTTGGACTTGTATGAACTTGAGTTTATTTGAACTTTATTTAAAATTTATGACAGTGATGTATTTTATTTTATTTAAATTTATGATTAAATATTTATTTTTTAAATAATTTTGTAAATACCCGCGGGTATCCGTGGATACCCGCGGATATGAAAAAAATAGGCGGATACCCGCATAACGGATACCCGACGGATATGGATACGGGTACGGGACATATATTTATCTAGCGGGTAGGGTATGGGGGAGCTACTACCCGTACCCTACCCGCCCCGATGACATCCCTACTCTAGACAAAACTTCAAGGAATTTGAAAAACACAAAACAACAAAATTAGAAAAGTACTAAAGAGAGCTAAAGGAGACAACACAAAGACTATAAGAAAAAGACCCATTCTAACTAAATATATCAATAAACCATAAATAAAATTGCAACAAAAATTTATGTTGAACTCCTTTTTTTTTCTTTGAATATATATTTGTTTCCTTTTGACTTTGATCCATATTTTTTTTTTAAATTTTGTTGTTCAACACACAAACAAACGAAGGAAATTATCCTTAAAATCCCTAAATTCATGTTAATCAATGTAATTGCACTTGCAAACCCCTAAACACAAACAAATAATTTCCACGAATCAAATGTAAAAATATACAATTTAAACGGAGAATAGAAAAAAGAAAAACTCAACCGAATTGGAAAAAACCTTAGGAGTTTTACTCCTTACAAAATTTTAAGAATAATGAAACAAACAAAATTTCAAAACAAAACACAAAACACACAAACATTCAAAAATTTTAGTTGTTTTTTTTTATGAAAAAAAATAAGATAGAACTAAAATTCAAATCAAAACCTTACTCTAGATACCAGATGATACGATCGTATCCGAGAAAGAGTCTGATCTTTTCTGAATTTGAATCTTCCAAAGGCACAATAAAATTAAATCAGAGAAGAACACAAAATAAGACAAAGATGGAGGGCACCACAAATTGATAAGTCAAGTGAAGATTCGCCACAAAGATGTTAATCTTTAATAAGAATCAGAGTTATAATCTAAGAAATAAGACAATCATCTCTCAAATAATAAAAATGCATATAATATGACTCAAAAGTGTATATATTAGTTTTTGGTGCCTCTATATATAAGCACATAAGTTTAAGAAACCCTGAGAACCCTACAAGAAGGGTCGAGCCCAAAAACATAAAAACATAAATTAATTTATAAAAGAAAATCCAAAGCCCAAAAACATAGAAACATAACTAATTTCTAAAAGAAAATTCAAAGTCCAAAAACATAAACTCATTTTCCTAAAAACTATCCTTCAAATGTGCTAAAAGTCATGATCTTCAAATCCTTTGAATTTCCAATTGCTTATAGCATTAAGATCCTTGAATAGATTTGATCTTCCAATATCTTGCTTCTTGCCCTTGTCATAGGTCCTTTGAATTGTAAAGATTCATCTTCAAGTTCTTCTTATATGAACTCCAAGAATAGTCCTCTATCCGTATTTTTTTACTCATTCATGTTCTTTTCAGCCATCAAGCACATTATATCAACCTGTCATAAGTTACAAACACTCCTCTTGCATATTGAACATGCATGTAGAGAAAGTGGTTCCAATTAATTCCCAAGTAAACATCTCCATGCACCTACTTTATAAAGAGTTCATCAAAGCATAATATAGAGTGATTATTTCATAGATATAAAGTTGAAGACCACACTTGCAAGGAAAAAACAAGCACTCTAGACTGTAAAGTATAGGCTATAAGGTAGCCTATTACTGCCCCTAGCACAGTAACGCAAAAAGGATAATGGGTTTCTAAGCTATGGACCTTAAACACAATATAGAACATAGGCACCAATCAGAAAATGAAAAATTTACATTTGTCATTTTATTTTTCAACCATGCTCATACCCTCACTTGGGCCAAACTAAAAATCTCTTTTGGGTCTAGTACACCCTTCCTAGAGACAATATTGTTCCTATGATTCCATAAAGTTCACACTATAGCAATCCACACCCCCTTCCATATCATATTACCTTTGAGGTTTAGCTCTAATAGATGAAAATGATCAAAATGTGCTTGAATTTGGTTATGGCTTACCCTCAAGTTCCTAGTCCATTTGTTACACATATTCCATATTTTGGTAACCACTTTACAAGTAAACAAAAGATGACTTATGGTTTCGTCCTACTCACCGCACATAACACAACTAACATTGTTTTAAAAGACCCTTCTATGCTTTAAGTTAATCATTGTTGGCACTCCATTTAGACTAACCAGCCACACATATTTTCATAAACCTTTTTCATCAATACCTAATCTCCACTTCCACTTAGCCAAGAGAGCTTCATTGAATAGTTTTATATTTTTGATACCTAGACCACCCTTCCTCTTTGGTTTACATAATGTTGTCCACTTCACCCATGCTATTTTTCTCCATTTTGCACCCCAACCCCATAAGAATTTTCTTTTTATTCTTCGTATATCCTCGCTAACAACAATCAGTATTTTGAATAAGGACATATAATACAATGGTACAAATGTCAAAATCGATTTAAGTAAGCACACTCTCCCTACAAAAGGTAAGAACCTTCCTTTCCATCAAGTTGATTTTTTATTTATTTTATTCATTACAGGCTCCCCAAATTGCTTCCTTATAGGATTTCCCCATACATATACCCAGATATTTAAATGGGACGTTCATTAATTCACAATTAAGCATATTAGAGCTTCTTAACAATTCATCTTCCTCGAGCCCCACGTCTCCTAACTTACTTTTATGGAAATTAATTTTAAGTCTTGATGCAAGTTTAAAGCATCTGAGGATACTTTTAATAACCACTAGATCATTAGTACTTCGCTTGCAAAAGAACAAAGCATCATCTACAAATTGCAACATATTAACTTTAAGCTTGTTTCTCCCTACCCTTATGCCTTCAAGCAAATTCATGTTATCGACTTGTCTAACTAAGGCCGACAACCTTTAAGAGGAATAAGAGAGGTGCTAGAAGGTCCCCTTGCCTTAGTCCTTTTGTTGGAGTGAACTCTTGAGTTGGGCTATCATTCACAAGGACAAAAATTGTGCATGACTCAAGGCATGCCTTTATCCAACTTACCCATTTAGTTCCAAACCCCAATATGCCCAACATAAAGTATAAGAAATCCCAACAAACTAAGTCATATGGCTTTTCAAAATCCAACTTTACTATCAAGCATTGCTTCCTATTATTGCGTGCTTCCTCAATTACTTCATTAGCCACAATAACACTATCCAATAAACCCTTGCCCTCAATAAAAGCGAATTGATTTCTATAGATTATACTCGGCAAAACAAGATCAAGTCTATTAGATAAGATTTTAGCTATTATTTTATATAAGCAGCCCACCAAGGATATGAAAGAAACATTGCACCCTTTTTGTATGAAATTATTTACCTGAAATTCAGTTATAACTTATTCAACATCCCTTATTACAATTTCCCAATGCTTTTTAATAAATCCAAGATTAAACCCATCTGGTTCAGGACTCGTAGTGTCATCACACTACCATAGAGTAATTTCATCCTTTGTAATCATCCTAGTTAGCTTTTCATTATCCTGCTATGTTATAGTATGAAACTCCATTTTTTCCAACCTAATTTGTAATAATGTTGAATCTATAAGCCTTTGTTTAAAGTAATCATTTACAATCACTTTTACCACATCTGGTTTCTCACACCATTGCCCTAGGATATCCATGTCTTTGATCTCATTTTTCTTTCTTCTCCACTTCATTATAGAGTGAAAATACTTAAAATTAGAATCGCCTTTTCCTATCCATTTGGCTCTTGACTTTTGTTTACAAACCTCTTCTTGCTTATGACTCATTACACTAAGTTCATTGAAAAGCTCCCTTCTCTCTACTCTTTGGTCATCCTCTAAAGTGCTTTCATCATCCAACTTGTCCAACTCCCGTATTTTATTGACAATGTTTTTCTTTTGTAGATTAACATATCCAAACACATCTCTATTCCATAACTTGAGATCCCTTTTCATTTCCTTGAATTTCTCTTTTAGTTCAAATAGATCATCACTATACACATTATAGGTTCCCCACTTTGTTTCCACATACTTTTTAAAACCACTAACATTATGCCAAACGTTTAGACTTCTAAAAGGTTTGTGGACCTAGTCAATTTATTCCCGTTTAAGTACGAGTGCACAGTGAACAAATATCACCCTATCTAAAATGTGTTGTTTACTTCTTGGCCACTGCTCTAACCACTCATCTGTTACTAAGATTCTATCAAGCCGACTTTTTACAGTTTTGTTAGGCCTATATCAAGTGTACTTTCGCCCTACTACTGGTATGTCCTTAACATTAGTCTTATCTATGAAATTATTAAACTCACGAATCTCTTTCCCACTTTCACACCCATACCGATACCTTTCCTCTCCTTTGGTTTTCTTACTAAACTATAACCGACATAATATCTTAACTTTTTTCTCTTCCCTCCTTCGTGCAACATTCAATTCACACTCAATGCACTTCAACTGTATTTCACTCTAATCCTTCACTTCACCCTAATCATATTTACTTTTTTCACTTCTCTACAATTCACCCTCCCGCACTTTGCATAAATGGTTTTCAGAACATCCAAAATTTGCACAAACAACTTTCAAAACACCCAAAATAAGAGGGAGCACACAAGGAGGAGGAAGGGTTGCTTCGGTCGCAAGTAGTGACATTTTCGATTTCGATCACAGTCTTTGCAACGGTGGTGGCGCTTGGAGGTTTGTCGGAGGTTGAGAACATGGTGGTCTTGTGATTTGGGGAGAGAATATAGGAGGAGAAGTATAAACCCTCACACGAGGAGGAGAACGGTTGTAGGGGTACCAATACTAGATTTGGTAGAAAGAATCCTCACACGAGGAGGAGAACGGTTGCTCCGATCGCAAGCGGTGACATTTTTCAATTCTGGTCAACTTTGTGACAATGGTGACACTTGGAGGTTTGCTAGAGGTCGAGAGCTGATGTTCTTGTGATTTAGGGTATTAATGTGGGAGGAGAAGTAGAAACCCTTGGACGGAGAGGAAGATGAAAAACATTGGTGGCACCGACTCTAACGAAGTGGTGCAACGACAAACTACATCAATGGTGGCACTACAATGGCCTAATACTAGTAATGAAAGGTTGGGTGAAGGTTTATGGAAGAAAGTGTTAGCCACACATGAGTGATGGAAGAAATAAGGGTCAATACATTCTTGCTCTCAGTAACTTTATATGTCGGTTGTGTCTAAAACTAACATAGAATTGAACTTTCTATGTTGATTGTATCTTTATCTATTCCAGAAATGACATAAAAAGCCCTTTTTGAACCAATAATAAAAGCTTTTGTTGCACTAGTGATATTTTTTACATCACTCTCTTCCATTAGTTAATTTTCACTTTATTGTTCTTGTTGTATTATTACTTTCAATTAGGGATGGCAACGGGGCGGGGCGGGTACGGGTATCATGATCCCATCCCCATCCCCATAATAAAAATTCATCCCCATCCCCATCCCCAAACCCAACGGGTATACAACTTTTGACCCATCCCCATC
>Ga0214544_1012811_pt1 | contig 10640 bp, 4 predicted proteins | sample CNSS3metaG_FD_160074 | JGI IMG/M metagenome (GOLD analysis project Ga0214544, IMG submission 160074) | Root nodule microbial communities from cowpea collected in UCLA plant growth center, Los Angeles, California, USA - CNSS3 | ecosystem: Host-associated > Plants > Roots > Nodule | place: USA...
AAAAATATATATATATATATATATATATATATATATATATATATATATATATATATATATATATATATATATATATATATATACATATATAAACTCACCTAATATCAAGAGTCAAAACTCTTATACCAACATATGAGAACAAGGTAGGACCATTCCAATATTTTGTTTGGGGAAGGATATTGACATCATACTCAACAAAGATGAGAAATAAAGTGATAATTCATGAGGTTGATCATCACAAGTTACCTTGATAAGATCAAAATTGGGTTCTTCTAACTCAGAACTCCAAAAGGTTCTCACAAATAGAAATCTTATTTTTATGATAGATTCCATATATATCATATTATATTACAAAATGCATACTTTTAGAGGATGAATTAGGCAAGAATCTCGGAATTGCACATTAATTATCAATAAGTACTCTTTAACACCCATTAATATGGCATTTAATTCCTATTATATGAATCATCATTTCTTGTATTTATTTAAAAGATAAAAAATACAAAGAAAACTCAAAAGACCCCTCAAGATCATATCAAAAAAGTTATTTTTCATTTTCTTTTATTTTATATGTTGAAATCATTCAAATTGATTATATATATATATATATATATATATATATATATATATATATATATATATATTCTATTGAAAGGATCATGGGTCAAGAGGAACCAACATAAGAAGAAGTAGCTTCAAGAAACACGATCAAAGTCATACAAGAAGGTTCTAAGGGTGTTTTCCCCAGGAAGAAAGGTCAAAGAGCTATAGGAAAAGTTGTTGGAACAATTGACTCTAGGAGGAGGGTTGAATATGTTGATCCAAAGTGCCTATAGAAGGAGGATGAATAGAGCTTGTACACATTTGACACTCATTTTGCATAAATGTATTATAATAAATACACATAATGTAAAAAGCAAGGAATTAAAGAATGTGCACAAGGATTTACACTGGTTCACCTCCACTTGAGGCTACGTCAAGTATTTTTTAAGTCATCTACTTAAGAAATTCACTAATCAACACCTTTTACTGGCACGAGTATCAACCTCTCCAAGTTACAACAATTTTAACCTCTCCATGTATCACAAGTCACTGTTCTCTAAGTATGAGTTTAACCTCTCTAACTATAGCAAGCACAAACTTCTCCAGGTTACAACAACTCCCAACCAATCCATGTATCACGTCTTAATATCCCTCTATAATTAAGAACTCTTAGTTATGATTAAATAATAATCTTTGCTGCAGGAGAGTCACACTAAAGCTCACAGGGTTCACTTCACACAATGAACGATTTAAAATTGTTACACTCAATAAAAAATATAAATATGGCAATGTAATATCTCAGAGTGTTTCTCTCTTTTCTGTTTTCTCTTTTTTTCTTCAAGAATGGATTTCACAATGTTCCAACACTTCATATTTTATTTCTTTTCTCTCTTATATCTTCTTCATCTAGGTCTTTATATATATAATTATTCTTGTATCACTTGACCGTTGATGCAAAGTTAATTTTGTATATCTTCAAATATTCTTGTCACTCTTCACTTTGGAAGTTCTTGATAATCAATCAAAGTGTATTGCTTCTTGCAAATTACTAGTTCTTTCTTTTTCAACCTTTCAATAATTTGAATTTCATATATCATAACATTGAGGCATCAATCATCTAGAGATTCTTTTGCAATCTTTAATTAGCAAAGTTTATTTCGTGTCTCGTGATTGGTAGATATTCATATGACAATATTTTACAATAATCAATCATAGAGGAATTAAAAATACTTCCTTTTCTAGATAATTAGATACATAATCAATGTTCTAAATATTCTTCAAATTATATCTTCACCAATATCTTCAATTATCTGTGTTTCCTTATTTTGTCTTTAATCAGAATATATTCAAAATTGTTGAGACTTGTAGTGCAACTCTCTTTATCATCTTCATCATCAATCTTCAACGTTCAAATTTGTTTTATCATTTTACCAATATCTTCAACACCTTGTGTAATGCTTTCAGGCCATTTTGAACTTGACTTGCTTGATCAATTTGATACTCGTTAAGTCCTTTTACTCTTTACTTGTCTAGTCGTTCTTCCGATTAGGTCGTCTAACAAGTTTTTTCAACATTCAGTTCATTGAGTTTATTGACTCATCTAGCATAAATACTCATCGAATTCCTTTGTGCTCTAGTGTTGACTCGTTTAACATCTCATTGACTTGTGTGATAGATACTTGTCCAATGTTTTTGCATGTTATCATTGACTTGTCTAACATCGTGTTGACTCGTCTGATAGATACTTCTAGTATCCTTTGTGTGCCTTTTGCATCGACTCATTTAATGCATTGTGTTAACTTGTTCTAGTGCTTCTAACTTCTCTAATGCTTTTTCTCTACTTGTTGCTTGATTGCCTTAACTCGTCTGATGTTTCTTTGATTTATCTACTCCCTTGTCGAAGTTCGGTGTTTTGTTACTCTTGGTCGACTTCTTTGGTCAACGTAGTTGTTTGATACTTCTTCATTTTGATCTTGCACTATTTAAGTTTTCTGGCCCTTATATTCTAACATGTTTTCTTTAGTCGTCTAATGTGTTCAACTCCACCCAAGTGTTTGATGGTTTCATCATCTGATCCAGCCTTCCACTCCTCTAACTATTACTTTTGATTGAGCTCGTATAAGCCTTGCCTTTTTATATGTTTGCTTCTTTCTCTAAGCATGAACTTTTTCTTTCTTATGTTATGCTTGGCTTAAACTCATTGAGCACTAATTAACTAAACAAAACATATACATACATGCATTCACATTCACAAGTAGATAATGCACACAATCCTGGATCGTCTAATGGTTATGTTCATTTGTCTGGTGAAGTCTATCACTAGACTAACCCTTTCTTTGTCCAAATCTTTATCTAAGATATTGTTATAATCAATTTTATCTAGAACATATATATTTACTCGTCTCTATTTGTTTCATCATACCTTTTGTTATCATCAAAACCTATTCAAACTTAGACTCATCTAAAGTGTCTAATGCTAACAGAATATTTATACTAGTTAGACCAACACAACCAATCATCAAAACCTATTCAAACTTAGACTACATTGTCTAGTAGACGAACATAATCAATAACACATGGCATATTTATACTAGTTAACCCAAACTCACGAGTTGTGTCAAGTTCTCTCTTAAGATAACTTCTAAAGAGGTCTTACTAATCATTCATGATTACAAACAAGAACACGAACTACTCTTGGCTATCACATCTTAATCACCCCTTAAGACTAAGACCTCAAAATAAGTAACAAAAATTATCAAAAATATAAGACAATTTTATTTCACTAGGTTTGCTTCACCTGGTGAAGAATCACAAATTTTTCGTTCACCTACAGAAAGAACACTTAGGCATTTATGAATACTAGAAGATTGTATGGAACATACATATATCTTTATGTTCTTATTCTTCATATTGATTCCTTCATATAAGACTTTGAAAGTGATTTTTGTTTCATCACATTTGTTATGATATGATCTTCTTCGATAAATTTGCCCACTACATTGTCTTAACATTGTGTTGCTTTAAGAGTGATGACTAAACTAATGGAACCTCCCCTCCAATTCTTGTGGCAAAAGACTCAATGAGATTGAAAAAAGTTTTAAACTATTCAGGTTTCTTAGAAAAACTCATATTGTTCCTCTTTCAAGGAAGGATCCTTGAAGACCAAAAGGAGAAAGCATTTAAGCAATTCAATTCTCATTCATCGAAAGGTGAGTGCTACGTGGGAAAAGGGTTTTACATATAGATGGCCTAGGTCCCTTGCTTGGCCAACTTAATTGAGACTAAAAACAAAATTTAGATGTCCAGATGTAAAGGTTACACAAAGTAACCTTTGAGTGACATGTTCTAAGTGATGTGGGAATTGGAATCATTTGGCAGAAGTACCCACGAAACTTTTCATCATAACCGAAAAATTCCATAACAAAAGTTTTCTTCTCCTTGATGTGGAACTTCTTGCTCTTCATGCTCTTTTTCTATGCTCTTCTTATGTTGTAGCTTCCCCATACAAGGTTTAATTGGAAGCCAAAAACCAGTCCACTTATGACTATACAAAATCCTAAAAATTACAAAGAAAATAGAAACATATATAGGTTGCATAAGCCTTAAATAAATAAATGCATGTACAGTGAAGTGATACTTGGATTTTAAATTTTAGAAATTAAAAAGAAATTGTTTTTATATTATTTCATGTTTAAAGTAGGTGCAAAGTTGTGTGATGTGACCACGAGCTCCTTAGGGTTTTAGGGAGGCAGAACCCTCATTTTCACGTTCTTTCTTCACCTTTAAGCATTTTTAGAGACCTTTGAGTAGCCATTGAAGGCATCCACTCCATTTTGACGTTTCTGCATATTGGAACAACACCCAAGTTAGGGTTTTTCACGTTTTCTGTATAGGTATATGTTTTTTGCACATTGCCTCCTCTGGTTCACATTTTCTCTTCTCTTCTCTTCAATTGAATGACGCATTTTCGTTTTCCTTTGAGTTGTAACTCGAATTCCATGGTTTGCTAAACTCTGTGTATTGATTCCTTGAAGAAATTGAAATGAAACCTTGAGGTTGTTGTTCTCTATTGCAGTTTCAGTTCTATTTGCTCTTCATGCTCTTCAATCTTTGCTTTTTAGAAGGAATACAAAATTGGTAGATGCTTAATCATAGTTTTACATTGTTGTTGTGCACTTTAATCAGCATTTATTCATGCTTAATAGGTGTGTGTTGTGTCACAATTGCTTAAGTTGTGTGAGAGAAGTTGAATGATGTATGTTTTTGCTTAATTGCATGATGAACTCATTTTTTAAGTTTCGCTTGGTTGCCTAATCATGAGTTTCATGAGAGTTAACAGAACCAAGTAATTCCATAACCTATTATTTGTGGAATTTCAATTGAATCAAGTCAATATTGTTTTTGTCATTGTTTTATAAATTTGCAATTATGTTTTTTGATTCTGTGTTGAATTTTTGAATCTGCCAATTCCCCCCCCCCCCACCCGATTGGGTTTGTAATTGGAACCTTTGGATGAATACATTGGTCATTGGGAGACGACCTTAGGTTAACTCTTGAGTACTACATTTAAACTGTTTTATTTGGTTAGGTATGACCTCAATCAATTATATTTGCTTATAGGTCCATATCCATGACTATTTTAGGGAACCTCTAGACCACATGTAAAGGGTTGATTAATATTGAATTTAAAAGACACCTTTGTGTGTATTTGTGAGCTTTTTTCTTGGGAGAGTGTTCTACTCTTGGTCTTATCTTGAACCTTGATTCAAGTGGCGCTAACCACCACTTATCTTGGTTTAGTGAGACTTTGCTCCCCCCCAATTGGCGTGCCTTCCCCATTTCCCCTTCTATTATCTCCATCTTTTGTTATTTGAATTCATGTTCTTATGTTCTTTATTTCCATTAATGCTTCCACACCCTTATTGTTCGCTATTGTTGTCTTGTTTCTTTGTTTCAATTGAACCTTCTCTTCCTCTCTTTTGAGCTCCTTGAAGTGCACCTTCACATCTAGATAACCATTTGATTATCTTAATGTTCATTGGGAATCTTCTTGGAGTTATCTTAAGAAACTTAACACAAACACATTGCACTCATTTTAAATATAAGATGGATTTATATTAGGGTCTAAGTCGACTCAACTCGACAAGGGCCTAAGATGACTATGCTTAACCAACCCAAGTCTAGGTCAACTTATCTTAGCTCGAATCAAACTGGGCTTAGCTTGACCTAGTCTTAATCAAAATAGGCCTGAAGTGGTTTTAATCGATTTAGAATTGACTTGGGCCTAGCCTAACTCAAATGAACATGGACCCATCCAACTCAACTATATGTGGGTTGCCTGAACTTAACTCAACCTAGGTTCGAATGAACTAGGTTCAACCTAGGTTTAGGCCAACTCACGTCAACTTGGTTTTGAGCCAACTTAACTTGATCTAGGTTTGGGTCAACTTAGCTTGACTGGACTTCGGGTCAACTCGCCTTAATTTGGGCTCAACCAACACAACTAGATCAAGACACGAGATTACTTGTCTCAAGTCGGATCTAGACCTACTCAACTTCACCTAGACTCGGATTGGCTCGAGGACTTGATTCAATCCTAGACTAACTCGGCCTAACCTTGCGTGAACTCGTCCCAATGTGATCTTAATTGAATTTGGCTTAACTCAACATTTCAATGTATGATAAAACTTGTAAAATTCTTTATGAAAAAAATAACTAACTAGTCACTACAAGAAAATCCCAAATTAACAACTAATTCTAGTGATAAAAAATTGTTAGTCACTGTAGTGACCAATTTAGATACCAATTTATAAAATAAAAAATTATTGGTTACTAAAATAGTCATTATTATGAATAAAAAATTATAATTGATTTTTAAATTGGTCTATAAAATTTAGCTACCAAGATTTTTTTTTCTACCAAAGAAATTAGTTTATAAATTGATTGGTAAACATTAGCTATTTAGGTTTTGGCTATAAAAAAATTTAGTATGTAAATGAGTCTCTAATAAATTAGTGATTAATTTAGTTACAAATTATAATTTTTCAGTTATAATAATAGTTACTATTTTAATAACCAATAAATTTTTATCTTATAAATTAATATCTAAATTGGTACTGTATGATTATTATCATAACTAACTTTGTATGATTATTATCATAACTAACTTTATTAATAAAATTAGTTATTATAAAAGAATTTTATGAATATTTATACGTGACTTTATTTATTTATTTATTTATCTTCAATCCAGTACTTTTTATTTCCCCTTTATTTCCTTATTTATTACCAATTATTAATTTAATTTTCATCTAGTCTATTTTGTTATTCCTAAAACGTTACAACGCTTGACATTAAGAAATATTTCACTTCCATTCTTTATAAATTATTTCATTAGTTTAACAATGCAAAAGCTTCATTAATTATCTCATTCATGGCTAATTTTTTTAACTCAAAATAATATATATATATATATATATAATAAACATCTCACTCTCAAATTCCTAATCAGTCCAAAAAAAATTCATATTATACCAATAATCTCTAGTTATAAAAACGTATTAAAAATTTAAACATGATATACTCCTTCTCATACACTCAACTCCATTGTCAAAAAAACTCCCAAGTCAATGAAGATGCCGTACTAGTCGGAAATTTTGGTGGTTACCAAATTCAGAAAAATATTGCAAATTATTTACAAAAAATAAAATAAAAAATCACGAAAACCCTGTGCATGCCTTTAAAAGCCCTTATCGTTTGAACAGAACTTCACATCTCTGTGGCTTCTTCTTCTTCTTTCGTCTCAGTCTCTCATTTTTTTTTTCACTCTCATCAACAATGGAACTTCTCCAAAATGGAACCAAAGCCAAACCCTCTGAAATACCCCTCGTCAATGGAACCGCGTTAACTCACCTCAACTCGCTCTTCCAAACTCAGTTCTCCGGTAATATCGATCCTTCCAGAGCTTTCGTCTCCAAGGTCAAGCGTCTCATTGTAAAGGTGCAGTTTTTCCATTTTTCACTCTTTCGTTCTTCATTGTTTTCATCATATTATTTTCTGTGAGAAATTCTCAAAGAATTTGTTTTCTTTTTTTATTTTCTTTTCACGAAAAGAAAAAATTTGTTTTGTTATTTTTCTTTATTGTTATGATATCTCTGTTTCTTTCGTGCATTCAATGATCTCAAAAAAAAGTTAAAAAGGGTTTTACTTGAGACAATGTTTTTCAGTATATTTATTCAGAAACATCGAAAATTATTTTCTTTCGTTTTCTCTGTTTTGTGTGCAAATTTTTTAATATTGGGAAAAAAATGAAAATAATATGTAGAAGAAAACAAATAAAGGAACCCAGAATTTTAAATTTCTAGTTTTCTTTTCTCTGACGAACAAGTAATGAAAGTGAAACCCTTTTTATCTTTTCATATTTTTATGTTTCTTTGTTCAAACTTCAATATTTTCAACAATCGAAAATGCTATGATTTTAGCATCACTGTGGCATAAAGCTAATGGTATAGTGATTTTGTTTTTACTTGATTTTCGAGTTTTTTTTGTTATGAACATATAATTTTGGAAAGCTGAGAAATATTCTTTATGAATTTGTTATCAGTGTATGGAGTGATATAATTTATTTATTAAATTTTAAAAACAGAGTGAGATATAAGGTGGTTATTATTAATTTTTTCAATGAGAACTTGTTCTTTTAATCTCTATTAAATATATAAATATTCTGTTGCACATGGTCTGTGTCTCTTACGATGTCTCCTACGATGAGTCTATTTTATTTTTAGTTTGTTTTTATTTGAACTAAAATAAAAAAAATAACAAATAAACTCTAGGTTTTTTTTTTAAATGTATTTTCATATTAACAGATAACAATTGCATTGAGAAACATAAGTATAAATTATATTCATTATTTTAAATTATGTATAGATATAAGGATGTATTTGTATATATTTATTTCGTTTCTATCTTCATATTTATTTTTGTTTTAAATTGATAAAATATTTTTGAGTAAGTAGTTTATTTTAAAAGAGGAAAAGTATGTTTCTTTTATCATATCATTTTGTTTTGTTTTTTATTTTTACTTTTTCAAGAAGATTATAGATAGAATAAGAAGATTATAGATGGAATGGTATGAGTCTTTACTTTCTTTCTTTTTTTCTTTTTATTGCAAACAAACAAAAACTAAGATGAAATTTTTCTTTCTTTTTTTCTTTTTATTAAAAACGAACAAAAACTAAAATGAAAAATTTCTTTCTTTTTTTCTTTTTATTGCAAATAAACAAAAACTAAGATCAAAAAGACTATTATTGACATGCTTTCTAGTACACTTTGAAAAACAAGCAAAAATAATTCAAAAATAAAAAATAACATAAAGATGTATTTGTTGCCAAGTGATTAGGTATATTTTTAAAAAGATGTGATCCATATTTTATCTGTAAAATACATAGAATATTTTAGGTTTCGGTAGACATTAGAAATCATTTCATAAAATTATTGAGTGTTTAGGTTGGTGATGGACTTTTGTCAATCTTTTCATAATACTATTGCCAACCCTACTCAAAATTATAAGGTTTAGAGGTTCCCTCCACCTCACATTCTTTAAGATAAACAATTTTTTAAATTGATTTAAAAAAATAATTTAAATTTTGAAGTACTTAGCATAGTTCATGTTTAAGAAAAATGGCTGATATAAAGATAATTGGTTGTTGAAAACTCTATTGAAAGTTGAAAAAGTAGTTTTTAGATGAATGTTATTAAGCCAATCTAGTGAGCAAAAAATATTTAATACTATTATTTATTTTAAGATGGTATATAAATATGTTTTTGCATGATTATATTTATATTTTCTAAATAAAAATACTTGTTAAATAGTAATACTTTTAGGGCTTTGGTTAGTTTTTAACTTTTTGTTTAAACAATATATATTTTATTAAGATTAAAAGTAACATAAAATAGTTAGACAGTGATATAATTAAAAGGTTAAACAGTGCTAATCAAGGAGTAGTTTTATTAAAATAAATTTCTTAGTTTTAAAAGAGATAAACAATTTTAGATTAAAGTATTGAAATAAAACAAGATGATTATAAATCATTGCTATAATTTAATTTTAAACCATACTTCAAATAATTTTTAAAATCAAATAATAGGAAAACTTTGTTTCACACATACATTTATTTCATAGTATGTTTAGATAAATAATTTTAAAAAGATTATTTATTTTGAAATTATTTTGTGAAGAAAAGTATATCGTTTGCATATATATATTTTTGAAAGGTTACTCACATATTTTGTTCACAAAACCTGATGAATTGATGTGATAATGACCCGTAATTGTTATTAGGGTTAGATATTAAACAAGAACAATATCCTGATTTGTGTGGCCCACAAGTGTTACACGTGGCAGGCTCTTACGTACCTGAACTCTGACATCTACATCTGTGTATCTATCTTTCTCTATGAAAATCATTTCTAAACCTGTAGATTGTTGGTGTTTGTTTGTATATTTTTATATGAATAAAATATATAATATTAAGATAAAAAAAAACAAATATTAAAATAAATAGATGAAAAAGTAAACAAATTCTTTAAAAGTTTATAATAGTAAAATAAATATAAGTAAAAGAATAAATTGACAATATTAAATAATTAATATTTAAGATACTTGTTAGTATAATAAATATGGATGATAACATAATTTCTTTAGTATTTTTAATATTATAATAGACAACAAAAAAAATATTTAGAGCACTTATTTATCAATTAAAAAAGATAAGTTTTTTAGTATTTTTTTAATATTATAATAAGGTTTTGATTCTATATTAACTCTGGTTGTTGTTTGTGTTTTTAAAATATATTAGTTTTTTAATTTTAAAATATATAAAAAAAATTAATATACAAAATTTAGTGTATAACAACGTACTTAGAAGGAATAATATAAAAGATCCTTCCGATAATTATTTTCACTCGCGGAACTGCCGTGCTGAACTGACTCGTTGAGTCGCCTTACTCTCTCTTGACTCAGAGCAATTAAATTTTGGCATCACCAATATCGAACTTTCAATCAGAGACGGAACCACCAGAAAGTATTATTATTATTA
>Ga0214544_1012812_pt1 | contig 10640 bp, 5 predicted proteins | sample CNSS3metaG_FD_160074 | JGI IMG/M metagenome (GOLD analysis project Ga0214544, IMG submission 160074) | Root nodule microbial communities from cowpea collected in UCLA plant growth center, Los Angeles, California, USA - CNSS3 | ecosystem: Host-associated > Plants > Roots > Nodule | place: USA...
ATGTACGACATGTGGAGAGATCTCTAAATAGCTCGAGATAATGTGTACGAACATAGGTGGCGCTTTTGTTAGCAAATATCGTGCACCCTACAAGGTGCAAAAGATATGCACGTGCAGCAAACTCCCACAGCTCGTTTTCACAACAGCTGTCATACAACTCTCTCAACCAGCTAAGTCGGACTTGTGCACCCCGACTTTGATTCAGCTCCACACAAGCCATGGCCCGGTCAACACCAAGAAGTGTCGTCAAAATCTCAACAGAATCTTCATATTCTAGATTTTCAGTCGAGCAAAAGTTTCCACTGATGGAAAGATGGACAAGTGACCATACGTCATCCAAAGTGATGGTCATCTCCCCAATGGGTAGATGAAAAGTATTAGTCTCGGGATGCCATCTCTCCACGAAACCCAATACTAACCCAAGATCGATATATTCATATAAAATGTCGCACAAAGGCGATAATCCAGAAGCTAACACAAAAGGTGCAACAAAAGGGTGAGGACGTCCTAATTTCTTCACTTTTTTAATATGGGAGACCACTTTCACAGCTCGATCCTAACAAAAGAAACAAAAAAGAATAAAAATACTTAAGAACAACAAAAGTAAACCTATATAAAAACTTCTTACTGACCTGACCATCCCATATCATGCATGCAACATGATCCTGGTATCGGGTCAATAAAGAGGTATCATACGGACCACCAGGAAATCCTCCACCATCGTTATCAATCCCGTGCTCGTCCTCCTGAGGAACGTCAGAAACCTTATTCTCAACAATATCGTCCTGAACAACATTAGCCTCACGCTGACCCCTTCTACGAGCCGATGCTGTCGGTCTCTTTCGTGCACCACCCTGTCTGGAACTCTTGGGTGCATCATTTGAACCACGTCTAGATATATTTCCTCGTGTCCTAACCATATCTATAATAAAATAAAATATAAATTAATAAATAATAAATACTCGCCCTTATCTTTCCTTCTTTTTTTCCTCGTAAAAACACTCTAAATGCAGTAAGTGGAGGTTCAATTTCATATCATCTTTCCTTTTTTTTTCCTCGTAAAAACACTCTAAGTGCAGTAAGTGGAGGTTCAATTTCACAAATTGAAGACGGATCACAATCAAATTAATTACATGAAATGAATTTAAATAAAAAACATTAAACGCATTCAAGAAGTAAATCAGATGCCAAAACGGATTTCACATTTCATGGGAAAACCAAAAAACACACGGATTTCACATTTTATGGGAAAACCAAAAAACACAGCCAAAACGGATTCCAGGTTCCGTTTCAACAGTATGGGAAACGGCTTCCACAATCCGTTTCACCTAAGTTTCCAAAAAAAAAAACAAGAAACGGATTTTGTAAAAAAATAAATAAATAAAAAGGGGAAACGGATCCCACAATCCGTTTTGTAAAAAAAAATTAAAACGGGAAACGGATTACACAATCCGTTTCCAAAAAAAAAAAGAAACGAATTCCACAATCCGTTTTGTAAAAAAAAAAGGGGGGGCGAAACGGACGTTTCCTAAGAAAAAAAAAGAAACGGATCCCACAATCTGTTTTGTAAAAAAAAAATTAAAACGGGAAACGGATTCCACAATCCGTTTCCAAAAAAAAAATAAAAAAATGGATTCCACAATCCGTTTTGTAAAAAAAAAATGGGGAAACGGTTTCCACAATCCGTTTCCTTAAAAAAAAAAAGACGCTGCACAACCCTTCCTCTCAAACGCACACCACTCATCAACACAACCCACCTTTCCAAAGCAGGTTTAAGACAAAGCTACAACCAAAATCAATTAAAATAAAAATATACACATGCATTAAAATAAAAATATACACATGTTGTACTAATATTAAAAAACCAGTATTACTTACCTGTAAAAAATGGAGAAGCCGCAGGAAAGGATGAAAGGCGGTTGCCGACGCTGGGGAGAAGAATGGTGTGTGAAGGAGAAAAGGATACTGCGTGTGGAGGAGAAAAGGCTGGCGTGGGGAGTATGCTTTGTGGGAGAAGAGGGAGAATGACGATGGAGAGTGTGTGGAGGTGTGGAGGCGTGGAGGCTGTGTGCAAGATAAAAGAACTTAGGTCAAAGATTCCAAGGGTGCAGGTGCGTGCAGGGAATCTGCTTTATTGGGGTGCGGGTGCAGGGGTTTTGGGGGTGCAGTGTGGTGAGGGGTGTGAGGGGTGCAGGGGTATTTGGGGGTGCAGTGCGGTGAAAGAGAGAAAAGAGACAGTAACTTATTTTTTAACCAAGGGCAAACATGGAAATAAAGTAGGTTTTGGGGGTACAGGAGAGATTATTGGAGGTGCAGGAAGAAGCCCCCTTCAACCGGTCTTTCACATTTTGAACCAATTGCAACGGGTCACACGGAGCCTTTTCTTTTTGGTAGTGTGCCATGATCAAATAGTTTAGATGTTTGAAAAACAACATTAGAAAGTTTCTATAAATTTTTAAATATAATGCAACTTTTACTTCATAAATAAATTATTTTAATTTTTCTTATAAAACATAATTTAATTTCATCCAAATATTTATTATTCTTTCAACTTTTAGTTTATAAATAAATTATTTTAATTTTTCTTGTAAAAACATAATTTAATTTCATCCAAATATTTATTAGTCTTTATTCTTCAAGCGTCGTATATATTGATATAGGCAAATTTCATCCAATAATAATCCCGGGCTGATTTTCTCTAGATGCATCTTACATCTTATCACTATGTCTGAAAGCATATTAGTGTTTCATTTTGACATTTGGTCATTTAAAATAGCCTTGTTCTCTTTGATGGCTTCAAATGGGTTTTCTATAGCTTTGTTATGCATTTTTTTTTCTATAAAATGTGATTTTCTTACAGGAATTCATAGAACTATTTGTAACAGCTTAAAAATAGAGAAATTTCATCTTTATAGTTCATACATTTCAGATATTAAGTAATTAGGCCAAAAGAGCATAAGCTATAAACATAAACTTATAAGCTTTGAGTCTTTTTATGTTAAACAACTTAAAATATAGATTATATTCATCAAGCAACTATCGAAGCCTTCCACTCAAACCTATATCTACTTTTTAACCTTACTTCAACATGCAGATTCATATATGTTCACGTCGTAATAGCGATCATAGTAAAAAGAAACACAATAATCACAAAAATAAATGGTAAGCTAATGATAATTTTCAACATTCTTAAATCAAATTATACAATACAATTTTATGACCTACAATCATTCAAACTAGACATACATTCATCTCATTCAAACTACATGCAAAAAAAGAAAATAAACACCAACATTTTAGATTCGATTTCAAATTCAAACATTAACTTGGACACTAAAAGTCATGCACCTACTATAAGATCATAAAAGATGAATCACAAATTGGCCAAAATCATAGGTTTTGATCCCATCATGGCAGGGTAAGTTAACTTATAAACTCGTCACAAAAGGGGTCTCACCCCAAATCTTGTTATAAGAACATTCCTCAACTATCACCATCTAGACTCCACACTCTATACGAGTCTATAAGTCTAGTAGAATTTAGGATGACTTCACCAAAAATGTATATCCCTAGTTAATGTATAACAATAAGTTAACAAGCATTGCACTTCTCTTTAGAAATGCTAAAACTCATAAAAAATATACAATTCCATAGGCCATTCATTTTATTCCATTCCTCTCACTTTCATAGTCTTAGAATCATCCCTCTTTAATATGATCATTCCATTCATTTCCTTCCATTCCTCTTCCCTCCCTCTTTCTTAAAGCAATGGATTTATGGGTCTTTATTCTTTTATTCTTATATAGTGTTCAATTTTCTCATTTCTAGCCAATTGCAATGTTAACTATGAAGCCCAAACACGGACACGACACGGACATAGGAAAACGTCGAAATTGAAAAAATGTATGACACGAAAGAAAATATAGATAAAGGGAGAATGTGATAGCTGAAAAGAATTATTTTAGGATCCATGAAATTAAAACAAATTTATTAAATAAGATAACTAAATTATTAAATTAATAAGAATATGATTAGGTTTTGTTTTCATATTTTTTTCTCTTTCACATAACTTTCCCTTTCTTATCTTCCCTGGAATCTCTATTTTGTTTGCAACGGTAACTCTACAATGGCAACTCTGCAACGATAAGTGTCTGCGTCCCACCTTTTTTTAGCAACACAAATGTGTCTTCTATGTGCGTCCAGAGAGAAGGTTGTGTTTGGCCAAATAATAGTGTCTGACACCGCATCGTACGTGCTTCCTGGCATGTGTCCGTGTCTGGTGCACCTCTAAAACGGGGAAGCGTGGCTCCAACGCCATGTCAGAGCTTCCTAGAGTGTTGAAGGTCGTGGGTTGTGTGGTATGCAAATGGAGATTGTTTCTAATGTTCATATTATAAGAACAACACTTTATACTTTATCTCTCCTCCACATTTGGTGCAATCACTTTTTTGTGAAGATGATTCAAGGAAGATTCAGATGAATTTGAATGAATTTAAAGATAAAATTTTTATGTTTATTTTAAAAATTTAGAAATAAAAGTACATAAATTTAAGAGTGAAATTTGTACAAATTTATAAATAATTTAACTAAAAAAATTCAATAGATGAAAATATGAGATTTTATTTTACTCTTGCCCTTAAAAATTAATATAACACCTCACCTGCCGTCATTTTCATGGACGACGATGGTGGCTATTGCAACTGAGTCAAGATACAATTGTTATCGACAAAAGAGGCGGTGACTCTCCTAACTTATCTCTCCATGCATGAAATAAAAGAATGGGTTCCAAAATTGGTTCCCTCTACAACTAGAATCAGTTCCTATAACCAGAACCGATTCTCAGTTCTAATTTCACATCTAAAATTAGTTCCTTTTAAAATCAGAATCGATTTCCAACTCTTTGAGTAACAATGAGAACCAGTTCCAATATTATCAATAATCTCATTCTACCTCATGGAAGATAATAATTTCATGTGCAAAACATCAAAACATGAAAGAGAGATATTGTAAAACCTCCCTCACTCTCACCCTCAAATTGTAATGTCCCAATTTAGTAGAATAATTCTAATAAATAAAATGTCGCATGTTTATAATATAAAATAGAGCACCATTAGAAAGTATATAAGAATTAACCTTCTAAAGTTATTCATAATATACTGAAAGGAAGAGTACTAAGGCACAAAACATTGGCCATAAGCTTAACTTAGACATGAAACAACTTAACTTTAACTTGAGAGTGCTCACAGAGCAAGGAATTGTAAAATAAAACGGTATGACAAAAGTTGCTCAAAAGAGCATCACCTACCATGCCTAAAATAAGGCAGCAGCATCACTACCATCCGAACGATCCCCAGGAATCTCCACGTCTGCTTACACCAAGGATTTAGTGATCATCGCAAAAAGGAACACCACATAAGAAAACAAACACAAGCAAAAGGGTAAGCTAGAGATAAAATTTAATTTTTTTAACATAGCATTGAGCAAGTAATATTACACAGACTTCAAACAGGCAAAACAGTAGGCACTCAAACATGTGATAGAAATCAAACAAGAGGACTCTATGACTCAATTGTCCGAACACATATAATAAGATCAGATTCACTGGATGTATGCACTTATGGTGGCCTCTACTGCTCTACAGAGTCAGTGCCAATGGGTTTCACCCTACCACGTACAAGGTTGGCCTTCAATCATCTAGGGTCATTATCCTTCCAAAGATTAGGGCCTCCCGCTACTCTCACCACTTGAATCAGTCTGCTCTATATGAGACTAACTGATTCTTTAGAGTTTTGGGATGTAATCCTTACTTGAATCTTTATCTAATTATATACACTACAACACCACCATGGAATCTCACCAAGAGTCTCATGGAATTTCGTCTATCTCACACCACATCCTTGTTTCTCACACCAGAACCACAATTTTATCTCAAGCATTATAATTTCAAGCCAATGCTCAACCAACCAATACATCCATGATTCATTCCATACACAGTACAACAAAGTCTCAGCCTCATTCAATCTCATAAACCATTCATGACATCATACTTCATGCATTTAAGGTAAATTGCTCAATCATGTAACCAAACAATCAAAACATGGAAGAGAACAGCGTGGAAGCACGTCCCTGCACCAGTCTCACTCAAGTTAGAAGCTTTCGCCTAAGTGACAGAAGCCTCTCACTTAAGCTAGGCGTTCTCGCCTGAGCGAGAGCTCGAACAGTGAGCACTACAGGTTTCTACGCGTTCTCGCTTAAGCGAGACCCTCTCGCTTGAGCGAGATGACCCATTGCTCAAAACAGAGGCTCGTCGCCTGAGCGACAATTTAAGCAGAAACTAGAGACGAGTTTCTACTATTCTCGCCTAGGCGAGGGTCACCCGCTTGGGCGAAAACAGCAGATTTCCTCTCCCTGCTCACACATGCAACATCGAACAAACAACCAGAAACATAAATAAATATTTTCACACCCATCAACAGCGTCATGCAAGCATCAAGAGCATAAAACATACAAAAAATAGACAAAATAACTTAAAAGCATGAAACCCTAGCTTTCCTTACCTACTTGGAAAAGAGAACCACAGTGGAAGAAAGCCCTAACAGGAGCTCACCACCGTATGACGGCAGCTTAAGAAGTTGAAACAGATACAAGGGCACACGAAAAGGAGGTTATAAGGACGACCCTAAAGTTGAACACTACCATATAGAAAAGGGAGGGAATTCATGAGGTTCGGGTATTTAACTTACGTAGAAGGAGCTTTCGACTGGCTCCGATGGACGTTTCGCAGTTGCCCTAGCACAACTTATGCTTTAGAAGAGGGAGAAGGGAGGAGAACTGTTTTAGAGAAAAGAAACAAAATGAGAGTGAGTGGGCTAAGTGGAGGTCCTGGAAACAAGGCTTACTTGGACCCTCCAATAAGGTCAATCTCAAACCTTATTAGAGGAGAAAAAGGGCTTACACAAATAATTTACATAATGATCATTCAGATATTCGTTTCTCTTAATAATAAATTCTTCCATATGAATATAACATAATGTCTTTAATCTAGTATTAATATTAATATTAATATACAATTTAAAATATTAATATAATTTAAAGATTTAATTGGTTTTATATTATCTTTCTTAAATTTCTTTATCTTTTAACTATTTAAAAAATTATATTTTTTAATTAAATTATTGTTCTTTAGTTTTATCAATTGATTTAATTTTCATCTTAATTTACCGTCTCGTGTCTTTATCTTCACAAATTAAAAATATGAAATTTTATAATTAATAAAAGTATGAAAAATAAATATTTTTAATATTATTGTATATTAATCATTAAAGTTAGTTGATTAAAATTTACTTAAAAAATAATAAATAGAAAAAAAAGCTAAATTAATTAACATGTTAGAAACAAAAATAACAATCATGTTATCTTATTGAATGTTTAAATAAAGTCTGTAACCAAAAATCAAAATTATTTTAAATATTTAGTGAAATTAATTTTTTAAACAAAAATTTAATAAAAAATATTTAAATTTAGGAAATAACTTAAACTTTATTAAGTTTAAATTTAATCCACGTTAACATATTTTAATATATTTATAAAACTTATAAATTAATACAACGATTGCCGTAGAAATGTCTATAGACTATAGCTAACACTCGACTCGAGATAATGTTATATTTTATTTATAAAGCATTCACTTTTAATAAATGGAATTATATAAAATTTTGAATTAAATTAAAATAACTCTGACCAGCGTGACATTTCCCGATTGTTAGGGCTTTGGTGATTCAAATTCTGTATTTATTTTTTCATGTTTTTTTTTCCTTCACTTCCATAATTTCTAATAGCACCCCATGATTTCTAAACGTTGCATAAGTGACTTCTGGATTATTTGTTCTAAATTTTTGTTAGAACAGAATTTTTGGAATGAAATTTATGGTAAGAGATTTATTTGGAACAAGTTTATTCAGAACGCATGAAATACATTTTAGAATGAGCTTTCTAAAGTAGAATTTATGAAACTAAGTTTCTGGAATGAGACTCAATTCAATGTCTTAATGTTTTGCATCTTTCTAAACGTATCAAATTTTTATTTGTGTGTCTTAGAAAATAAACAAAAAATTAAAAAAAATTATCAAATGTGTGTCTTAGAAAATATTTGAGAGACCATTGAATGAAATCGCAAAAAGGAAAACAAATGTATAATTAGAAATGTAAGAAAACTTTTTAAATATCAAATTATTCGATGATTGAAAGATAACTAAAATTGTTTGGCGAAATAAAAGAGTTTTTCACATGAAACAAAAATTAATAATAACAAAATAAAGAAGATAATTTTTTTTATATGACCTATTAAATGAAATGTTTATGCTATTGAACACTTAAATGATAGTGTTAAATATTCTCATGTGAAAAGAAAATATAAAATAAATAATTTTTTTTTAAAAAGAGTAAAAATACTCAAATACGAGTGTACCGTCTTGGTCGTCTGAGACCTGACCTGATTTCTGAAAATGGATAAGACGTTTCAAAACTGACCTAAAGTCTATGGACCCAAGAATTGGGCCTAAGTTTGTTTGTTACTAGTTGATATTTCGTGCATATGAGAGATATTTTAGTGAGTTAATTATTATTTTTGTAACCACTTTGCCTAAAAATTAAAGATTAACCCTCAAGGTCGAGGGACTATTTCCTGACCTTAGTGTGCTCTTTATTTCATATTAAGTCAGAAAGGTTCTTAAAATTTTTTCTTCAGTAAAGGATATTCAATTTTTTACCGGAACAATGAGACATAAAAAATATTTAATTAAGATACATCATTTGAATATAATTGCATAAAGATTAGAATAAGACGAAATATATATTGAAGATAAGAATGAATTTCATGACAAACCAAACAATAAAAATAAATAAAAAATAAAAAAGTGTGTAATGTATATATATATATATATATATATATATATATATATATATATATATATATAAGGTTCCATAATAGACTACAGGTATTTTAATAATTTAAACAGGAATGAAGATATGGTGGATATGGGGACGGGTGGATATGTCTCCATCTCCATCCTCATACCAATTGAAAAAGTCGAGTATTTCTCATATCCATACTTATATCTATATCCCGTCAATGCAGAATTTCTCGTCAAAATAGATACAAATTCCAACAATATATATGAGCGGATTTATCTGTCATCTCAAACTCCTAATGATAGTAGGGTATAGAATAGAGAAAATTATATTTTAGTTTTTTTTAATTACTATGGAGGTGCCGTTAGTAATAATAGAACTGCTGAAAAGAAAAAAAGAGAAAACTTTGTTTCATGTACATATTCTGAACAACCGTTCAACTGTTGTTTCACATTTGAAGTGATTGCATCATCACACGGAGCCTTTTCTTTTCGGTTGGTGTAATAATATTAGAAAGTTTCTGTAAATTTTTAAATATAATACAACTTTTAGTTTATAAATAAATTATAATAATTTTTCTTATAAAAATATAATTTAATTTCATCCAAATATTTATTAATTCGCACTTTTTTTTTTATTTTAAAAACTAAATTATATCAAAATTTAAAACATAAACAAATTTAAATTTCATATAAAAATTTAAGTAATAAGAACACCTTCAACGAAAACACTGAAATTGAAGTAGAGTTAGTCATATAACGAAAAGATAAAATATTTCAGGATGGAACCTCAATATAGAAAAGGAAATAATAGAAGTATGTGTGGAAAGCACTTAAAGGGCCCATTTATAACGTGTTAATATGCCTTATTTGTGGATGAGTTGAAGTGAAGCATTATCTTATCTCTTTGACATTATCTAAAAGGCTAACATGGTATGTTCTTGAAGTGAGAGAATGTTGATGGAAACATAAAATTTTCCTTCGTTTGGCTCGCACCGAATTTCAGTGTTAACCGCCAAATTTACGATGTTTTTCACAATGTTTCTTAACCAATTAAGCTAACTTTCCCTTCACTCGGGCTTTATTAATAAAATGGATAAATAGGATAAGTTTTCTCAAAACTATAATGAATTACGTAAATATGATTTATTAATTCATTTTAATATATTAACAAACACTAACACAAAAAAGCCCTATAACGTCACTCATATAACGTCTGTCTAGAAAAAGTCCCACGTTAAAAATGACCGGTGGCATTTTTGTAAATTATTTGACTTTTTTAACGTCTGCCCATTCCAACACAGACGTAATTTAACGTCTGACCCACAGTACCCCAACGTTATGTAAAAATTAACGTCTGAGCTCTCTGCCCCCGACTTAATTTAACGTCTGACTCACTCTGCCCCGACTTAATTTAACGTCTGACCCACTCTGCCCCGACTTAATTTAACGTCTGACCCCCTCTACACCGACGTTAAGTAACGTCTGACCACGCAGCCCCGACGTCAATTTTTGGGTTTTCTCTACGCGAAACGCATAAACCCTAATTGTTTCGTCGCGCCACCAATTTTTCGCGAAACTTCTTCGTCGGCAACCACCATTCTGAGCTCCTCCAGGTAATTTTTGAACGTTTTTCACCACCAAACTTGTTGGGATTTGATTATGGATTGATTTTAGGCGTTTTGAACCGAATATTTTCCGTTTTCATCCTCATTTGCAGTGTTTCGCGAT
>Ga0214544_1012816_pt1 | contig 10637 bp, 8 predicted proteins | sample CNSS3metaG_FD_160074 | JGI IMG/M metagenome (GOLD analysis project Ga0214544, IMG submission 160074) | Root nodule microbial communities from cowpea collected in UCLA plant growth center, Los Angeles, California, USA - CNSS3 | ecosystem: Host-associated > Plants > Roots > Nodule | place: USA...
AAATATCAAATAAAATATCTAAAGATATCTTTTTCCCAAATTATCTTCTATCATAAAGATAAAGAAAACCGCAAGGTCCAATTTTTTTGTTCCTCTCTTCTTGGTTTAGCCAAACTTCTTCACTTTTCCAAGTTTTTCTTGTCATCTTCATGCAATGCTTGGCCTGAATTTTTGTGCTTTTGATAATTTCTTATTCTTCGATTTATCTTTAAGGTGTCATGAAGCTTTAATCAATTTATTTCCACACCTCTAAATGAGCTTAAAACTTAACTTCAGCTGCATCAACAAACGTTAAAATATCCAAAAATAATTTATGCAGCTAAAAATCACTTTTTAAGACATTTTTATCACACAAGCTCAAACAACCTAATTATCAGAATTATCAATTAAATCACTCTTTAAGCACACAAATTCAATTAAATACCCAGAATTAAACATTAAATGAGGGCAAAAATACGCACTCATCAGTATCTATTTATGACTTAAACTGTCTTGATGTTTCTAAGTTAAACTAACCGGAACTTGGTGTATTTGTGCAGGACACATGGCTAAAGCTGGAAAGAAGAACTTGACGCTTTTTCAAGCACTGAGGAAGGAGAAGGCCGTGAAGGTGAAAGCAACTGGGAATACTGAGGTCCCAAATTTATAAGAGTCGTTGGTTGAGGTACACGTTCATGGCGGCACCAAGAGGAAAGCCGAGTTACTGGCTAGGCCTGGTAAGGGCAAGGATGCGAAAAATGTGAAGGCGGCCTTGCTTGGGTAAGGGTCATCGAGTGAGGCTAAAGGACCAGAGGCCGGTCTGATAGCGTTGCCAGAGACGGTCGTTAGGAAGGACATCGCGATTAATCTGCCAAAGATAATGATTAATTCTATCGACAACATGGAGTCGAACCACTTGGTAAGGACGATGGTGGAGTTTGGGAGCAAGGCGCTAATTTTGAGTCGCCGAGTTGGTTCGTTGTATCGTCGGGAGGTGAAAGAAGGGAACCGAGAAAAGGTGGAGTTGCAGGAGAAAGTTGACAAGTTCGCGAAGGAAAGGGCTGCGTAGGAAAAGGAGAGGGAAGGGTAGGAGGAAGAAAAGAAGAGGTTGGGAACCTAGAAGGTTCACTGTCTGGATTCAGAGACTAAACTTAATGAGATGATAGCGGATGTTGAGGCGGATTATGATGAATTAAAGGAAAAATATGAAGGCGTGGAGGTGGAGCTCGAAGACTTGAAAGGTTGGATTATTCAAGAGCACATCAACGGGTTCCAGAAAGGGGTGAGGCAGGCGGCCTTCTTTTGCCAATATATTGATGCGGCTGATCCAAGATTTAACGTGAACAAGGATGTGGTGGACGACTAGCTTGTTAATGAGGTCGAGAGCAACCCCGAGGAGGAGGCAGAGAGGGGAGCAGCGAAAGAGGACGGGAATGCGGGAGATGCCGTGGAGGGTGATGATAGCAAGGCGGCTTAGGACATTTATTGTTTATGATGTTAAAATGACAATGAATTCTAAGTTTGTAATAATTCGTACACTATTTTACTTTGCTTTTAATATGATGAATGCTTTGTGTATGCTATGTTGTTTGTTTGATGCTGATAACTTGTGTGATAGTGGTGCGTTAGTGGTATGGTATAATTGTGAGTGGATGTTTGATGTATATAATGTTTGGCGAATGCGATTTTTCATTGAGGATATTCGACCCAGGCCGCTTACTTGTGGTAAGGGTGGGGAACTGAAACGAATTAACATTAAGTTAAGGGTGTTCGACCCAGGCCGCTTACTTGTGGTAAGCGTGGGGAACTTAAACGAATTAACATTAAGTTAAGGGTGTTCGACCCAGGCCGCTTACTTGTGGTAAGGGTGGGGAACTTAAACGAATTAACATTAAGTTAAGGGTGTTCGACCCAGGCCGCTTACTTGTGGTAAAAGTGGGGAACTTAAAAGAATTAACATTAAGTTAAGGGTGTTCGACCCAGGCCGCTTACTTGTGGTAAGGGTGGAGAACTTAAAAGTGCGTGAGAAGCGAAGTGAGGAGTAGTCGTGAGGTTGAGAACCCTTTGTTTATTCATGAAATTTGGGGTGCCTCGTTAAAACATCCCTGGCCAAAACCCTCCTGAAGGAAAAAAGACCAAGTGAGGAAAAATAGTACATCTAGGGTTACAAGTATTTGGTACAAAGCATGTCTTTAACTAAAGTAAAACTTGAGATGGGATACATTCCATGTATTGGGTATTGTTTCCCCTGATAACTATTCAAGCCTATATGCTCCTCCTCCAACGTGTTCACGTATTCGGTAAGGGTCGTCCCAATTGGCGGAGAACTTGCCATCCTTCTTTCTTGCACTGCTGGCCATTCTCCAAAGTAAGTCTCCCTTTGCAAACGATCTCAGGTGTAGGTTCGTATTGTACTTTCTTGCCGCTCGTTGTTTGGCTGCTAAGTTACGTATTTGGGCTTCTTAACTCGGGCAGGAGGTTGAGGTAGGTTCTCATGTTTTGATGATTTTGGTCGGGGTTGTATAGTTCTCGGCGCACAGATGGTTTGCCAATTTCAATGGGTATTATGGCGTCTGCGTCGTACACTACGCTAAATGGAGATTCGTTTGTTGCTGATTGAGGGGTACACCTATAGGCCTATAACACTTCCACTAATTCTTCTAGCCATCGACCCTTGGCGTTGTCCAACCGCTTACACAGTTCTACTTGTATAACTTTTTTTGCTGCCTCGGCCTGTCCATTGGTCTATGGGTGTTCGACGGAGTTGGTTACATGTTTATACATCTTTGTCTATAAACTATCGGCCATTGTCGGTTATGATTGTATGTGAGACGCCATATCGGCATATAATATCCTTCCAAATAAATTGTTGTACTTGTTGGGCTGTAATGGTGGCTAGTGGTTTGGCCTCTATCCATTTGGTTAAGTAGTCGACGACTACTATCAAGAACTTTACTTGGCCTTTGCCGGGGGAGAAGGGGCCAACGATGTCCATTCCCCACTTTGCGAAGGGCCACGGGGATAGTATAGAGTGAAGCTGCTCTTGTTTCTGGTGGATAAGGTTGCCATGCTTTTGGCATGGTATGCATTTTTTGATGAAGTCTTAGTAGTCGGCCTCCATGGTTGGCCAGAAGTAACCATCGCGAAGGATTCGGGTAGTCATGGTGTGTGCGCCGGAATGATAGTCGCATATGCCCTCTTGTAATTCTTTAATTATGTACTGAGCTTGTTCTATCGTGACACATTTGAGAAGTGGCTGGTCGTATCCGCGTTTGTAAAGGTCATCGCCTATCATCGTGTACCTAGCGACTTTAGTTAGCCAAATTCTGTCGGCGTTAGGTGGAGGGTTACTGGTTTGGAGGTATTGGATGTAAGGAGTTGTCTAATTGTCGGCTTGGTGTTGGGTTAGGTTATGGCAAGTACTTGTGATGGAAGGGGAGGACAGTGTTTGCTGCAATAGGGATCGATGGTGGCTTTTTAACTTGGCGTTGGCTAGGTTGGATACTATGTCGGCTCTGACGTTTTTGGATCTGGGAATGTGTTGGATGCGGACTTGTTCGAAGGCGGACTGGACGACTTTCCAGACCAGATGGTAATATTGTAGGAGGGTAGAGTCTTTGATATGGAACTCGTCATTTAAATGGCCTACAGTAAGCTTGGAATCGGTTTTGCATGTTAGCGACTTGACACCAACCTCGCGGGCCAGGGATAAGCCGACGAGGATGACTTCGTATTCGGCTTGGTTGTTAGATGTCTTGAAGGTGAAGTCGAGGGATTTTTCGATGAGGATGTCGTTGTGGCCTTCTAGCACGATGCCAGCACCTGTTCCCTTCGGGTTTGACGAACCATCAACATAAAATGTCCATTGGTCCTCTTCAGGAGTTTGTTGGAGATCGTTGACAAAGTCTAGAAGGCATTGAGCTTTGATGGGGCCGTGAGGTTCGTAGCGGATGTTGAATTCAGATAACTCAACGGCCTAGGACGACATCCGCCCCGCAAGGTCTGGTTTCTGCAATATCTTCTGAATTGGGTAGTCAATTTTGACGATGATGTTATGATTTTGGAAATATGGGCGTAGGGCTGAAAATTTGGGGTTCTTGTCCTAACGATAAATTGGTAGTTAGTGATACTGGGAAGTGAAAACGAAGGTGCTTGAAATGAGAATCGTATGATAAGGATTGTGAAAAAAGTTTAAGACCGAGATCGGGTGAGTGGAGTTGAGTTTGTAGGCACTGGGATGCTGGGATTCATACCCAAATTTACGTGAACCGCCTGGCGACACGGGGTCTGCCGCCAGGCGCCATAGTAGAACCAGTAAGGGCGCTTGACTGCGGGAAATTGGGAAATTGGGAAATTTAGAATTTTGGGGATCATTCAGGTTCCTATTGTGTGACAGAGTAACATAGGTAAAATTAACATTGTTAAGGGTTGGCTATATTAGGGAAAGAGAGATTGATAAATTAAATTAAGGAGTCTATGATGGATTAGAAACCTGGTAACTTTAAGGATGGCATGGCTGAAGTATAAAATGGTTACTTTGATTGGATAGGTTATGTTTGAGTCCAAGTAGTAGTCTGAATGGTTGTTTAAAGTAATTGGAACAATAGGAAGGGTGAAGAGTCCAGAGTACTAGAATGATAACATAGGGAAACTTGGTTACAATGTTGTCATGGTTGAGGTAATGGGAAATTCTGTAAAGACAGAATGAGTGTGAATGCTTGGTGTTGTATTTGTGATTATAATTAGAGAGTGAATTCACATTTGTAATACTGTGATGAAGGAAGACATTGCGTAATTACTGTCATGGCACCTGGCGGCAATGTGAAACCCGCCAGGCGATAGCGTCAGAGCAGAAGGGACTGGGAGTTCGTGGCCCCTGGTGTCGAGACTCAATCTGCCAAGCGATATAGGCAGAAATAGTGGGGTTCTGGAGCGCTGGCGCCTGGCAGAAGGGGGCTGACCCGCCAGGCGGTGGCTACTGTGCTTGCGTGTTTTGATGCGCTTGGCGCTTGGCGGTACGTGTCCCCCGCCAGGCGGTCTGGAAGTTGTAGCGCCTAGCGGTACGTGTCCCCCGCTAGGCGATTTGGCTGTTGTAAGTCCTAGTTATTGGACTTTGTAGGGTGATCTACAAGACTTTTGGTGATGCCTCAAAGGTAAGGTTGATGGGTTCCTTGAGTTGAGCTCGGAACGTATTACTTGAGTTTAGCTCGGGATAAGGGTTAAGCACGTACATTCCTCGAGTTGAGCTCGGAATGGCATCCCTCAAGTTGAGCTCGGGATGGGGGATGAACACGAGGAACCCTTGAGTTGACCTCGGGTTGGCGAGTGTTGCCGGTATGAGTGTGCTGGTTGTGGCCAGTACGGATGGGTCTAGATGGATTGCCCTCCTCAGTAAATCACTAACGAGTTTGGTAATCTTGGGACATTAGGACTATGTTCATAATTGGGAACTCCATTTGGTGTTACAGTGTATGATCTATGGCATTGGTTCCCGCACGTGCTTTGTCGGTTGTGGCCAATAGGTTTGACAGCAAATTATCTTAGGGTAATCATTAGAAGAGGTAGAACACCAATGGTCTGGTTGTGGCCAGACGATAGAGAATAGAGAAAGAGATCGTATATTGGTTCTTTGCAGAAAATATAGTTCTATAGTTGGTTATATATTTATTGTTATGATGTATGCTGATTTCATAAACTCACCCTATATGCTTGTGTTTGGCGATGATCGTGTACGCGGTACATGTAAGCAGAGGATATTGATGCAGGTGGTGCCGGTGACGCTTAGATACGGAGCGGGGGATAACATGGGACACTTTTTATGGCTTTATGTTATTTGTATTTTGAAATAAAAATGTAAAAGTCTATGAGACGTTCTGGATTATTCAGTTTTTGTAATCTCGGATTTGGATTTAAATATTGAAATTATAAAAGTTTAAATTTACCGCGCTTTTGGGAAATGAAGTTTATTCATAAATGTGATTTCTTTATGATATTATTTATGTTATTTATTTAAATCAGTAATATCCTGACGGGATGTTATAGACTCCGACGTGGCAACACTTGTTTGCCTTCTCCGGCGAGTTGCAGGCACGGAGGATGGTGGTGGCAGCTGCAAGGTGCAAGACTGCTGTTGGATGAAGGTGCCTAGGGTTTGAGGGAAGAAGATGATGATGACGTGGCACTACTTCATTGGCTGAATTTTGAGTTACTGGATCATGACACGTGCCATTCTATGATTGGTTAGTTTAATAAGTGGAGTGAAAATGGACAAAGGTAGGGGTGTAGAAGTAGGTTTTCTGTCGCCCATTTGGAAGGAGAGGAGTGTATAAGTAATGTGTGGGGTGCAAAAGTGATTTTTCTAGAACTTGCTGATTTTAGCCTTATTTAAAGGTGGTTTGTAACTTCAATCAATTTATTTTTCCACCTTAAATGAGCTTAATCCTAACTTTCGCTGCATCAACAAACGTTAAAATATCCAAAAATAATTTATGCAGCTAAAAATCACTTTTTAAGATATTTTTATCGCACGAGTTCAAATAGCTTAATTATCAGATCTGTCAATTAAATCACTCTTTAAGCACATAAATTCAATTAAATATCAATAATTAAACGCTAAATGAGAGCAAAAATATGCACTCATTAGTCTTTCTTTTGAAATTTTGAACAATTTTCTTATATAAAATACGAATTATTTAAATTGTAAATGATGAAAACGGTAAAAAGAATTAAAAAAACATTACCTCAAGATAAAAGTTTTCAAATTTAAAAACACGAATTCCCTTTGAGTAATGCCAAAAGTGTTTCTTTCGAAATTTTGAACAATTTTTATATATAAAATATTAATCATTTAAATTGTAAACGATGAAAAGGGTAAAAAGAATTGAAAAAAGTGTTACCAAAAGATAAGACTTTGTAAATTTAAAACCACCAATCCCCTCGGAATATTGGCCAATGTGTTTCTTTTGAAATGTTGAACAATTTTTATATATAAAATGTGAATCATTTAAATTGTAAATGGTGAAAATTGTAAAAAAAATAAAAAATTGTTATAAAAAGATGAAAATTGTGAAATTAAAAACACAAATCCCATGTGAGTTTTGGCCAATGTGTTTCTTATGAAATTTTGAACAATTTTTGTATATAAAGTATGAATTATTTAAATGGTAAACGGTGAAAAGGAGAAAAACAAATTAAAAAAGTGTTACAAAAAGATCAAAATTTTTAAATTCAAGAAGACCAATCCCCTCTAATTACAAGTTAACGTCTTTCTTTTGAAATTTTAAACAATTTTCATATATAAAATATGAATTATTTAAATTGTAATTAAATTATTCATATTTTTTATCAGAAAAATGTTTAAAAGGTCAAAAAAAGATGTTGACAATTACTCAAAGGGAGTTGGTGTATTAAAATTTGAAAATTTTCACCTTTTGGTAACACCTTTTTAATATTTTTTTACCCTTCTCACCATTTACAATTTAAATGACTCATATGTTATATATAACAAATGTTCACATTTCAAAAGAAATATGTTGGCAGTAGTCAGTAAGGATTGATCTTTTTAAATTTGAAATCTTTCATCTTCTGGTAACGCTTTGTTCATTTTTTTTTTCTGTTTTCACTGTTTAAAATTTAAAAAATTTATATTTTATATATAAAAATTGTTTAACATTTCAAATAAAACACATTTCAAATGGAATTGGTGGATTACAATTTTAAAATTTTCATCTTTTGGTAACACTTTTTTTATATTTTTTTTACCCTTTTCACCGTTTACAATTTAAATGACTCATATGTTATATATAAAAATTGTTCAACATTTCAAAAGAATTATGTTGGGGGTACTTAGCGGGGATTGGTGTTTTTAAATTTGAAAGAGTTTATCTTTTGGTAACACTTTTTTAATTTTTTTATCGTTTTCACTTTTTATAATCTAAAAAATTAATATTTTGTATATAAAAATTGATCAGCATTTCAAATAAAACACTTTGGCCAATACTAAAAGGGAATTGTTGTATTACAGTTTGAAATTTTTCATCTTTTGGTAACACTTTTTTTTTTACCCTTTTCACCATTTACAATTGAAATGACTCATATGTTATATATAAAAATTGTTCATAATTTCAAGAGAAACACGTTGGACAATAATTAGAGGGAATTGTTGTTTTTAAATTTTAAAAATTTCGTGTTTTTGTAACAATTTTTTAATTTTTATTATCATTTTCACCGTTTACAATTTAAATGATTCATATTTTATATATAAATATTGTTTAACATTTCAAATAAAACACGTTGGCCAATACTCAGAGGGGATTGGTTGTTTTAAATTTGCAAAATTTCATCTTTTGGTAACGCTTTTTTCATCTTTTTTTTACCATTTTCACCAGTTACAATTTAAATTATTCATAATTTTTATAAGAAAATTGTTCAAAATTTAAAAAAAGACGTTGGCCAATACTCAAAGTAAATTGGTTTATTACAATTTTAAAATTTTCATCTTTTGGTAACACTTTTTTAATATATTTTTTTACCGTTTTCACTGTTTACAATTTAAATAACTCACATGTTATATATAAAAATTGTTCAACATTTCTGAAGAATTTTATTTGGCAGTACTCAGCGGGGATTGGTGTTTTTAAATTTAAAAGATTTCATCTTATGGTAACTCTATTTCATTTTTTTACCGTTTTCACTGTTTATAATTTAAAAAATTCATATTTTATATATAAAAATTGTTCAACATTTTAAATAAAACACTTTGGCCAATACTCAAAGGGAATTGCTGTATTACAATTTGAAAATTTTCATCTTTTGGTAACACTTTTTTATTTATTTTCACCCTTTTCACCGTTTACAATTTAAATGAATCATGTTATATATAAAAATTGTTCAACATTTTAAGAGAAACATGTTGGACGATACTTAGAGGGCACTGGTGTTTTTAAATTTGAAAATTTTCCTGTGTTGGTAACAATTTTTTAATTTTTTTATTCTTTTCACCGTTTACAATTTAAATGAGTCATATTTTATATATAAAAATTGTTCATCATTTCAAATAAAACATGTTGGCCAATACTCAGAGGGGAGTGGTTGTTTTTGTACTACACCTAGGCGGCTTAGCCTAACTATAGCCGTAAAATCCGTCTACATAACTCCCAAGGACGCAAATAATCACCATATATATGCTGAGCGAATAAAAGTAACCGACCTAAATCACTAAAAGAGCAACTGACCTAAGCCACTAAAGAGTAACAAGCCTAAATCGGTAAGTATGCATGAACCCCAATCTTGACAAGGCCCAACCCATGACGTGGCCAGACATAAATAATAATCTATAAGTATGCATGAACCCCAACAATTAAAGCTACGTATTCGTTAATCCCTTAATCACGAGATTTGTCTTTTTGAGAGTTCTTTGCTGACTTGAGCGTCAGAGTCTTCTCTGCAGGTAACCCCACTCGGGTCCAAACCGGTCCAAACCGAGATTCCAACAAATAGCATATGCCAGCTAGAAGGAAGCATATTGCGGAGATTGCAGATTGAGGTAAGGTAACGTTTGTGTCTAACATCTCTTATTTGTTCTCCGCAGGAACAATAGGCGCCCACCGTGGGGCACAAAGCAAAACTTTATGGACCAACCCGCATTCTCTCGAAAATGGTTTCTACCCGCAATAGAGCAGGAGTTAACAAGCAAGCTGAAGCAGGTCTTGTAGCACCTGCTATTACCACTCCGGACTTGGCCGCTATCTTGGATGGCCAAGACAAAATGCAACAAGAACTAGCTGATTTGAAAAAGCGTATTGCTGATGAAATGGAGGCACTACGACAGGAAAATTCATGTCTGAGGAGAAAGATCGAGGCCGATCCCACTCAAAAGGAAACATCCGATGCTGCAAAGTCCCTAGCTTTCCAGCTTACTAAAGAAGAAAGCGCATACAATCCTACCCCGCACACCTTCACTACCACTCAACAAACTCCCACCCTCTCAACCCATCATACACACTTCCATCCCACCCTCCCAAGAAACACTACGGTTCCTACCCCCGCCGCCACCCTCCCCACCACCCACATCCAACCTTACAACATCCCTCCCACCCTCCCCACCACCCATATCCCACCTCACAACTTTACATCAACCTTTCCCACCCTCATCCACCATCCCATCTGATGAGTGCGTATTTTTGCCCTCATTCAGTGTTTAATTTTGGGTATTTAATTGAATTTGTGTGTTTAAAGATTGCTTTAATTGGAATTTCCTATAATTGAGTTTATTGAGCATGAGGTACAAAAGCATGTTAAAAATAGCTTTTTAGTTGCATAAATTTTCTTTGGATATTTTCAGGTGTGTTAGTGCAGCTACAACTAAGTTGAGCTCATAGAGGTGTGGAAATAAATTGCTTAAAGCTTCATAACACCTTAAAGATAAATCCAAGAATAGGAAATTATCAAAATCACAAAAATCCAAGCGAAGCATTCCATGAAGACGGCAAGAAAAACTTGAAAAAGTGAAGAAGTTTGGCTAAACCAAGAAGAGAGGAACAAAAAAATTGGACCTTGCGGTTTTCTTTATCTTTATGATAGAAGATAATTTGGAAAAAATATATCTTTAGATATTTTATTTGATATTTTTAAATAATTATCTTATTTAATTATATCAT
>Ga0214544_1012820_pt1 | contig 10633 bp, 3 predicted proteins | sample CNSS3metaG_FD_160074 | JGI IMG/M metagenome (GOLD analysis project Ga0214544, IMG submission 160074) | Root nodule microbial communities from cowpea collected in UCLA plant growth center, Los Angeles, California, USA - CNSS3 | ecosystem: Host-associated > Plants > Roots > Nodule | place: USA...
AAAAAAAAACGAAAATGGCATTAATCCTAAGTTAATTACCATTCAATGTCCTAATTCAATTATGTTTTTCAGCCACCCTTGGCTGCCATGTCCATTAGGGTTTTCCTTTAAACCTTCAAGTTCAAGCCAAAGCCAAAAAAAAATAGCAAAAAACGAAATTTAATTTGGGTTCCCTAAGGCTCGAACTCACAATCATGCCAAAGTAAAATCAATGCTAAACAATCAAGCCAATTCATGTTTCTTACTAACTAATATAATTCAAATATTATATTATTCCACTACATGATTAACATATTTTTAAAACAATAACAAATAAATACACACAAATGTTACACATACCTAAAATTTGAACCCAAGTACTCTCATACAATTAAGTACACTCAACCACTTAAACTAGTACTTTTCTATGTCATACAAATTAGAATTTAATGTCATAAAGATTTTCTCTACCCGCATTTATTAATTAATTATTTATTAATTAATTAAATTCTACATATCTTACAGGAACCAATGTGCTGCCATCGATGTGACCTCAAAGTTTTTTCCTTTGACGAAGATCTCGAATTGGAATGCCCAAGCGGAATAGGTCTTACCATTAAGGCGAATGAACAAAACTTCATATTTCTTCGAAGACATAATCTGAATGAGGAAAAGGGCAAAAATGAAAAGATAGGGCTGAATAAAAACTAGAATTAGGATGTGATCTTAATCGAGTTTGATACCATGTTAGACTTTAGAAAATTGTCAGTAAAACTGTGTGTTCTCCTCTTGGATAATTCTCTCATATATATTGAATACATACATATGTACTACCTTTTAAATATCTAAACTGCCATATATACAATTAGTCTGCGGTGTATCCTAATAAAAGAGGATAACATTTACAATACAAAATTAGCATAGACTTTGCTGATTTTAATGACCAAATAATTTGCCAATCAATGTTAGCGGATTACATAATTAACTCCTTACGTAATTAACTTCGTTGACATTAGATAGTTATATGTAATATATTCTAATGCAGAGTTTCAAGGCTTTAAATCAATGGGCAGTGGTTGTGGTGGTAGATCCCATTAGTAATGTTAAAGGCAAAAGTGGTAATTTATGTTAGTTGTTTAATCCACAAACTATGATGCTTGGTTAGGAACCACGACAAACAACTTCCAATTTGGGTCATCTAAACAAGCCATCTATCCAAGTGGGTGTTCCTTTATTTCATTCTAAAAGTAGCTCTATTTTTTCTTTTTATTGTTACTTATTGTTTTTCCAATCTCCTTTTAGGCTCTGCTCCACGGATTCAATAAACATTATTACTCCACAACAATCAAGTACAAAAAGAATGAACTTGAAGAGAAGATTGTCGTCTTTCGTGTAATCCATATATTGTCGTCTGCATCACCGTTTGCACCGCCGCCTACATTGTCTACACCATTCGTGTCATATGGGTCGTCAGAATCGTTGTCGAGGTCACTAAAAGCCACGTGACAAAAGAATGTGAAGGAAGAAGATCTTTATTAACTGGGACTTGCAAGTGACACTCAAGAAGGAGTTGGAACATTAGGGGAACTGACCTTTACTGATAATTCAAGTTGGATACAAAGTCATAAATTCTCGCTTGGCCTGAAGGAAGCCTTAGGTTTTTTAGTCTTCTCGTGGAGCTAAGATAGTGACTTTCACTGTTAGAAATGACAGAGGACAATGTAGGGTTATATTGAAATAGTATGACTATCCCATTTGTTAGAGAATATTTCTTACAAGTCTTGGATTTCAGCTAAATTTGGCTAGTTTAAATCAATATTTTTTTGTATTACGTTGTACTTAATTAATTTTTATTAAAATATATCACATGTTGAAATTTTTTTACACTATATAAAGAATTTTTTATCTTCAAGTCTTGTATAAGCCATTTATACGAAAAAAAAAACTTATTGTGTAAATCAATAGTTTAATAAATGTGGTTTAAAATTAAAGACAACACATTTATAAGTATGGTCTGATGCAGGTCGAAAATTGTGGTCATTCCTAATATTTTAATCCACGGTTTTGAAAATGTGGTCATATAAAAAATCGTGGCTTATTACTTATAGCCATGCCAACCTAATTCACGGTTGAAAAATCGTAGCCTAAATTTTAGGCCACGACGGTTTTTATGCTTTAGGCTATGTTTTTATGTTGTTGTCTATAGTGATTTTTGTTATAGTGGGTTCGTCTAGATCACCGGCTGATAAAGCCCGTCTGGGTCGTCAGGCCAATCAAGTCTGTCTAGGTCGTCGGGTCCGTTAAAGTTGTCTACCCAACCCAATCTGTCTAGGTCATCGGGCCTGTCCGACCTGTCTTGGTTGTCAGGCCCATGCAGCCCGTGTGGTCTTCAAGCCTGCCCGACCCGTATGGGTCATCGAGCTTGTTTAGGTCATTTTGTCTTGTCTAGGTTGTCAGTCCCATTTTGATAGTCGAGCCCCCCCGACCCGCCTTGATTATTGGCCCGCTTGGCCCGTCTTTGTTGTCGATCTTGTCCGATATTGGATCGTCAGGTCAGCCCGACCCTTGTATGTCATCGGGTTGGTCTGACCTGTCTAGGTCATCTAGGCCAGATTGACACCTCTAATATTGAATAATGAGAAATTTCATAAATTGTGGAATTTCAATTTTCTTCTTTTTTGAGTGAATTTCAAATTCTATTATTTTAGTGATTTGAAATACCTTCTCAAAATTCCTTAATTTCGATTTCCTTCTAATTTTCTTATCCAAACAAGTCATTTTACTTGAAAGAAATTCAAATTCTCCAAATAAATGAATTACTCTTTTAAATTTCCTCAACTAAACACACTATGAAGATAAGATATTTCTTAGAAAGCTTGGTACAACAGAAGACATTTCATTTAAGCAATGCTCAACCATACTATGTAACTGATTCTTTAGTCATTTCATTTCTGAATGTAAGTAATCAATCTACAACACTTTTCATCAAATTACTAAATTTCTTATATATCTTGTGTTTGATCATGGTTAACATTGGCTTGTCTTATGTGTTAATAACTGCAGTTGAGCGTAATGGGAAGCCCATTGGTATAAAGGTATGTGTATACTCCCACTAAACTTGCAAATTTACTTTGGTTTAATCCCTTTAATGAAGTATGAAGCTAATTAACCTTTTCATTTTATAATTATACAGATTGCTTACGATTGGTTGTATGTTTGTCCAAGAGGAATTCATGATCTTGTAATGTATACTAAAGAAAAATATAACAACCCTTTGATTTTCATAACTGAAAATGGTGAGTAAAACAACTTATATACAATATTTAGTTTCCGAAACATATAAATATTTGGAATATATTTGACAAAACAAATACATTATATTATTTGCAGGTGTAAACAAATTTAATAATGATCAAATGCAGTCACGGAGGAATATATGTTATTAGGGATGTGAACGGGGCAGGTAGGGTACTACGGGTAGTAGCTCCTATATACCTTACCCGCTGGATAAATATTCGTCTTGTACCCATATCTATATTCGTCGGGTATCTGTTACACGCGTACCCGCGGGTATTTACAAAATTATTTTAAAAAAAAATATTTAATCATAAATTCAAATAAAATAAAATAAAATACATCACTATCATAAATTTTAAATAAAGTTTAAATAAACTCAAGTTCATACAAATCCAAATAATTATAAAAGTAAATATAAAATGACGTTAAACACAATAGAAATTGTTTAATTAGTGTTTGTATCGACAAGCCCACTTTCTCTTATTGATTCCTGAAAAATAAACCAATACAAAATCACTAACGATTTATATTGTAGTTTATTTTTGAATGAAATATTAAAAAAATTACTAACTTCATCACCTTCATTCACAATAACATTATTTGATTCCCCTCCATTTGATTCACCACATTAGAGGCATTTTTCGCTTGTTCATCACATTCATTGGGATTAGAAATTCTTTCCGTAAACATGTTAAACAACAAACCAATAAATATTTAAATAATTTATATAAATTCGTAGACATCATTAATTTAGAATATTACAAATGCACAAAACTAGGTGACTTTTTAATGTTTCTACTATACAAAATTCTATCAAAGAGGTTGTAAAAACAATTTATAAAGTGAGTATACATAAATTATACTTGTAATTAATCTTGAGAAACCAAAATTGTGTCCCCTGCTATTAAAATAAGGGTTAAATATGTTTTTGGTCCCTTAACTTTCAGTGAATTTTAAAATTAGTCCATTTCGAAACTTTAGACCAATTTAGTCCTTCATCTTTTGATATATGTGGATTTAGTCCTTTTAATCAAATTTTGTTAGGTTTATTTGATGTTTCGTATGTATTTGATAGAAGTCATATGATAATAATTTTCAATTCATACGAAACTTATGAAACATTGAAATAATAAACCAGAAAATTAATTAAATAAGAAAAACCATATGAAACCATATTTTTAAATTCTTAGAAATTAATAAAATTCAATTCTTAAAAGTTAACTCCATCATTTGACAACAAGCATACCATAAACATCACTGTCTATATAGGGTTTGATGTATATGCCCAATTTCATAGAAAGGAAAGAGAAGAATGTCAAGGGATGTACCTGGAAGAAGACAACTTACCAATTCTTGAAGCTGGAAGAATGAAGACAGAAGACAAGATAAGATGTGCAGCTTAGAAAAAATTAGGCCAGAATATTTTTTATATATATATATATATATATATATATATATATATATATATATGAGCGTATTTTTGTGAATTAAAGTTTAGCGGGTACGGGTATCCATGGGTACGGATACTATGATACTCGTACCCGCCCTGTTAATATGCGGGTATCAAAAATACTCGTACCTGCGGGTAGCGAGTATCCATTTTTAATATTCGTTTCCTATTCGTTGCACGTTTTATCCGCAGATATTGGCGGGTACGAATTTTTTTGACATTCCTATATGTTACTGTACAATAAAATTCTCAATTAGAAACCAATTTTAGAAATAAAAAATAGTTAGTCATTATTATAGTGACTAATTTAGATACTAATTTATAAAATTAAAAAATATTTAGTTACTAAAATAGTCACTATTATAAATAAAAAATTATAATTAATCACAAAATTGGTCATTAATTAATTAAAGACTAATTTAAAAATCAATTCACTTTGGTAGCCAATACCTAGGTAGCTAATTTTTAGTAACCAATTTCCTTTGGTAAACAAAACCATAATAACTAATTTAAAGACCAATTATAATTTATTCATAATAATGACTATTTTAGTAACCAATAATTTTTAATTTTATAAATTTGTATTTGGTGAATATAATTACTAATAATTACTATTTACTAAAATTAATTATTATTTCAAAGTTTTTTTTTCTGTCATACTTACAAAATTGATTACTATTATTATTCTCAGTCAACACATATAGTCAACACACATTTGTTGTAGCTTCAATGTCAAGTACTTGTTTACTCTCTTTTGTTTTTATTAGGACAGAGTTGAATACTCATTCAATTATATCAAATCATATGACAAATAGAAAAGAAAATAGTTTATTTTATTCATTGTGTTTGTAGTTAGAGTTTTAGTAAGGAATTAATTAAGTTTATTATATATTTATGGCAAAAAAAATTCTTACTATTTAGTTTTTTTAAAAGGTGTTTTGAGAGACATGTTAAATTTATTATTATGTCATAATTAGATTATTTATGCTTTGTATGATTCTAAAATTATGGTAGATTAAAGGCATAAATGTATGAGATGATTAATTAAAACTTGATTTTGTCTAATAATATAACATAAAAGAAAAAAAATGAATTGTGAAGTTCGTCTAATAATTAATAAATATTTTTTGGAGTTTTAAAAAATTAAAAAAATATTTCAAATAATTTTTGATAGATTTTAGGTGTGAAGTTATGATATATTGTATAATGATTTTTTAATCATCAAAATATGATAAATTATAATCAAATTAAACTACATTTTGTGACAATTTTTAAACGTCAAAATATGATAAAATATAATCAAATTATACTATATTTTATAGCGGTTTTTAACCGATATTATTTTTTTTCTTTTCTGATAACAATACTAGCAGTTAGGATATTTTTGTCATGAACTGTTATTGACATGTATAATTGTATAATTGTGATGGTTTTTAACCGCTAAAATTTGTTGTTTTAACCTTCTCAAATATCAATATTTTTTGTAGTGTTAGTTTCAATAAAATAATTTTCCTTATCTTCAACCATCAACTAGATTGATATTTTAAAAGTTTTCTTATATCTCTAAGGTATTTTTCATTTTATTATACTCTCAATTATACATACGTTTTCCTTTGTGCAATTTCATTTAATGGTATATCAAATTTTTTTCTAAGAAACACATTTGATCTTTTTGTTAACATTTTTATTTATGTTTATTATTATTATTATCATGTAAAATACTATTTTTATATTTTTAATATAATTGTTTTTATTTTCCAACTCATTATCATATGTGTAATTTTATCACTATAATTGTATAAATAAATTTTATTTACCATTATATAATAATTTAATTTAATTACCATCAATCGTTTTTATCACCATCCAACATATATTGAAGTTCAAAAGATGAAAGATCTATGGTAAAATTCTATTATTATTAGTTTTTTTTTTTCTTTGTGTGATTTTGATCAAGTGATATATTATAACTTTAATTAGTATATGAAAAAGTATATTTCATTAAAATTGGTTAAATTACTCTTTTAGTCCTTCTATTTGTCAAGTAATATCAGTTTGGTCCTTAAGTTTTTTTTTTGTCTCAATTTGGTCCTCATTTTCTTAAAAATGATTTAATTTAGTCTTTACCGTTAGTTTGACCAGACAATGTTAAAGTCAACGCCACATGTCAATTTATGGTTTTTTGAATTTTTTTGAATTTTTTTATTTTTTCCACGTGTCACTTTATAGTTGTGCTATGTGTCAAAATGATTCAATTTGGTCCCTATATTTGTTTTTATTTTCAATTTAGTCCCATTTTTTTATAACATTTTTTATAAATGTTATGGTGATATTCTTACTAAAATTAACGTTTTTATTAAATATTTCTAGAAATATTTTAATTTAACTTTAAATTCTATACAAAACATTAAATTTTGGTTTTGTTTTAAACTTGAAATTTAGTTTCTAAACTTATGTGTGACAAATTATTTTATTTTTAATCTTCACTAAGTCTGTATAATATGATACACTTGATGTCTTTATATATGATGACAAAATTAGTAATGGTTGAAATTAAGTTTGGGGTTTAACTTTGTTTAATAATAAAACTAAAAAAAATTGTTTAAAAATATTTCTACAAATATTTAATAAAAATGTTAATTTAGTAAGAATATTATCATAAGATTTATACAAAAACTAAATTGAGTGTCAATTTAAGGAGGGACAATATTGTTTCACTTTTACAAAAATTGGGACTAAATTGAAACTAAAAACAAATATAGGGTCTCTCATCTTCAAGCTAGCTGCTCAACCCTTTTCTATTCCACTGTTCCACATAAGTTGTTTTTCATCTCATCTTCGTTCTTTCCCAGCTGGTTTTCGTGAGCTAATAGAGGTTCGTCATGATAACCTTGTTTCCTCTCCCTTTCACTATTTTCCAGCTCACAAATCTGCTCCTAGAGCTGTTGTACCCAGTTGTTTGGGTATATGAGTCTTTTGATAGCCTTTTTCCAGGTAAGGGAAGTTAGGGCCTTTCATCTTTTTCCGTAAATCTACCCATTTTTAGCTTTGTCTCGTATTTACATGGTTTGTGTGCTACTGTGGATGTATGGTATGCCTTAATGTATTGTTTGGTTTGGAAATGTCTATTAATGCATGTTAGAACAATGGCGATATTTGTTGTTTTTGCCCAAGCGGACTGGTCTCGCCTAGGCGAAAATATCATAACCTTACTTTGGATCCTGCCTCGAACTCTCGCTCAGGCGGAGAGCTTTCGTTTTGAGCAAGGGGTCATCTCGCTCAGGCGAGAGGGGCTCGCCTAAGCGAGAACGCGTGGGAGCCTGAGGTGTTTCGCGTAGTTGTAGTCGAGGCGAGGGATCTCACCTTTAGGCGAGGGGTGGTCTCGCTCAGGCGAGGAAGTCTCGCCCAATTGAGAACTCGCGAACCCTGCTGTGTTTTCTATTGGCAGTCTCGCCTAAGCGAGGACCTACAGCTTGAGCGAAAGACCCTTTTTTTCCTAAGCGATGGTCCCTAGCTTGAGCGAGACTGGTGCGGGAATTTGTGTTCTTTTTCATGTTCTTTTTGGGTGTTGGTTGTATGATTGGTTAGAGTACCCTATTTAAAGTATGAAGTATGTGAATATGCATGAAATATCTGATTGTATGGGTTGGAATTGATATGTTTGGCATGAGCTTGGTATGATATATGTTTGGATGATTGGTTATTTATATATATTGACATGAGATTGGTATGCATGGGAACTCTATGATTGGTTGGTGAAACATGGACAAGGAATGGGTAGGACGTAATCCTATGGACCCTCCTAGTGGAAGATCATGGTGGTGCCTCATCTAATGGACGTAATCCCATGGACCCTCCTAGTGAGAGTTCATGGTGGTGCCTCATCTAATGGATGAAATTCCTTGAACCTCGTGGTGAGAGTTCATTGTGGTGTCTCATCTAATAGATGTTATTCCATGAACCTCGTGGTGAGAGTTCATGGTGGTGCCTCACGGCCAGGACGTAATTCCACGAAGGTTTCGTGGTGGTGCCTCACGACCAAGACGTAATTCCACGAAGTTTTAATGGTGGTGCCTCATGGTTAGGACGTAATTCTATGACCCTCTTGGTAAGGTTTCGTGGTGGTGCCTCATTATATGTATCCGGATAGTTGAGTCTTAAAGTCTTAAATTGTTTGCTACCACATATTTGGATGACTGATATGTATTCTTGACCGTGAATCACATGTTTGGTTGTATGATAAAAATCTTTTACTCTAGCTTACCCCTTTGTTTGCTTGTATGTTCTGTGTGTGGTTTTCCTCTTTTGCGATGATCATCAATTTATTGATGTGAGCAGATGTGAGGACCCCTGGCGATCGTAGTGACAGTGGGGATGCTACAACTTGATGATCATGGATGGGTGTTAGGCTCACTATTGAGCCCATATTTGAAGAAGTTTTATTTAGTTTTGTAAATCCCCTGTCATGGGCAAGTCCTTGAACCACTGTTGAACTGTTGTATTTTGCTCTAGACAATGTAGTGCCTCTATTTCCCGTGTTCGGATGATTGGATGACTGCAAACTTTCATGCCCTAAACTCCGTGCTCTATGGATATTTTGAGTATGCGACGTTTTATTCAATTAGATTTATCTTTTTAAATGAGATGTTACAAAAATGAGTTACTTTATCATTAATCATCTTTATATCTTAATTCATATTTAGTTTTATTAAAATTAAATTAAAAATATTGTTATCTCTTATATATAAACCATGACATGTGTCCATTGTTTACTAATTCCAGTAGAATATTTATTGAAATTATTAATTACTAATTGAAATGATTACTATTATTATAATTAATAATAACAAATATATAAATTAGTAAATGTATAAAATATGTAAAATATTTACATTCACAATTAATATTATAATGTAATACAATATTGTAATGTAATATAACATTGTAATGTAATATAATATTGTAATGTAATATGTTTGATAATAGAGAAATGGTTATTTCGTTGATATTGTAAAAAAAAAATGTTTATGTGTCAAATTGTAGACTCTACACAGTGAGTGAGGTAATCAGTTAAGTGAGATAATGGTTATTTTGTTTTTTTAATTTTTTGTGTGAATTAGCGAATACCATGTGTAACACCCTATTTAACTAATAAACATAATTAAAGAAAGCGTAACACTAAATTAATATAGCAGCGCAGTCCTGTAGTTTAAACATAAATCCTTAAAATTATCTAAGGCACACCACGATGCCAAAAACAAACCAGGTACAAGATTCAACAGTAAGCTAATAGGAATTTAAAAGATAGACTAGTACATGGGCCATAGCCCTAAAATAAATAGTTCAACAACCGAAGCCAATCCAAAGGTTAAGCAGCGGAACTGTCACCTCCCTGTTGACCCCGAATGTTCCTCGCATCTGCTCACATCAAAAAGTTGATGATCATCGCAAAAGAGAGAACCACACAGATGAAACACACAACAAACAAACAGAAAGGTAAGCTAGAGCCAAAAGAAAATTTATCATACAATCAGATATACTTTCACGGTCAAATATACACATATCATCAAGGCATGTTATGACTTTCAAATCAATACACTAAGACTCGACTCGACTCATCCAGATATGTATAATTAGGTCGGATTCAGCGGATGCTTGCACTTGTGGTGGATATCTCTGCTCACCCCCGAGCTAAGTGTTACAATGTTTCCAATCCTCCACACATAAGGTTAGCCCTTAATGAGTTTCAGGCCTCCTGCTACTCTCACCACAAGAGTCAATCCGCTCTAAGTGAGACTAACTGACTCCTTAGAGTGTCAAGATGCAACCTTACCTTGAATCCTTACCAAATTATATAGATGGGGCACCACCATGAACACCCACTAACAGGGGTCATGGAATTACGTC
>Ga0214544_1012822_pt1 | contig 10632 bp, 10 predicted proteins | sample CNSS3metaG_FD_160074 | JGI IMG/M metagenome (GOLD analysis project Ga0214544, IMG submission 160074) | Root nodule microbial communities from cowpea collected in UCLA plant growth center, Los Angeles, California, USA - CNSS3 | ecosystem: Host-associated > Plants > Roots > Nodule | place: USA...
TAGAAAAAACTTGAGAACCAACTTGATATTTTTAGATGAAAATAGTGACGAAAAGATTAATTAAACCTAAATATTTTTATTCTTTATATATTAAATTTTATGTTTTATTATCTATTAACATTAATTGGTTGTATTTTATAAAAAAAATAAAAAAATTTCATCCATTTATAAAACATACTACTTATAATTTAAAAAAAATTTAAAAATTTAAAAATATATATATTTAAAAAAAATTCAAAAATCTTTGGGGGGGCCATGGCCCCTCCCAGCTCCTTCTATGCTCTGCCATTGCGTATACAAATATAAAAAGTTTTCATAATATAGTGTACCTACAATACAAATGATCGGTGCATTTATAAGTCAAAAAAATCCTAACTTGTATTCATCCATCAGGACAAGTGTTTATGTATGCATTGGTCTATCAACATTCCTCTTTAGATAATGTCCACCACAACCAATTATCAATGTTTTTAATCTGTATTTCCTTATATGCTCATCGCACTTCTCAGCCATCAGTTTTACCTTAAAAGGAAACACAAAATTATAGCAAAAAATTCTTAGTGAGCAAAAGTTTTGACAGAGATAAGTAGAGTGGAAATATAGAACCATTCATCTATTATACCTAAGAATATAATAATACTTTTAATGCCTACAGTCGTGATAATCCCATGCTACCTTATAGATTTTAGGCATGATAAAGGATTAAGACACCAATCAGAATAAGAAAATTGTGCTTTTGGAAATTTAGTAGTTATCCATCCTCATGTTTTCAATTGTGCAACATTGAACATTTCTATATTGTCGACCGTTCCACCACTAAAAATAATGTTATTTCTTTGTTTCCAGATAACCCAAACTACTGCCATCCACATACATTTCCATGCATTATTTTGTTTACCATCTAGACCAAAAAGATAAAAATGATTAAAGTGTTGTCTTGGCATGAAATGATTGACATTGCTAACACCCACCCATTTGTTGCACATGTTCCACACCCCCATGGCCACATCACAAGTAAAAAATAAATGACTGCTGGATTCATCAACTAACCTACACATATTGCATAAACTATCAATTATATTTATTCCCCTTCTACCCAAATTATCTTTTGTAGCAACTTTGTTCAAAAGATTTTTCCAAGCAAAATGTTGAGCGGAAGGAAGGGCCTTGACTTTCCAAAATTTATCAAACTCTACTATTTCTTCAAAAATAGTGGCGTCTAACAATTTTCTATAGGTTGAACTAACAGTAAAGGTCTGTGAATCCTCGTCTACCCATACCCAACAATCATCATTCTCCCTTTTGAGAGTTTTAGTTCCCAATTGTTGCTTCAAGATGGTTAGCTGGTTTACCTCCCACTCAAACCACTGTCTCCTCCACTCCAAATTCCACTCCCAAGTGTTATTTTGCCAACTGCCCATCTCTTCAAGTGTAGCTTGTTTATTTATTGAATTAGCGTATAACCTTGGATACGTTTTGCATAGTGGCTCATGTCCCACCCACCTATCAGTCCATCTTAGAAATCTTAATGGGTCTGACGGGCACCACAGTAGCATTCTTGTTCATGGTTGGAGAAGGAAAACGTGTGACTAAAGCAGAGTGCAGAAGAAAAGGAGAAGAAGAGAAACATGGACTTTATTGTATTATAGAGGAATGAATATGTGATACAAGGTTTTGTCTGTACCAATACGAAAAGAAACTAATATATAGACAAAACAACATAATAACAGAAAACAGTTATGGCACTACAATAGACCTAACACTCTGCAAGATATTTTACATTTTTTTATTATTCTAAGAGCCCCCCTCAAGCTGGGAGTGAATGTTGAGTAATCCCAGCTTGGAACAAAGGGTATGAAAGCTTGAAGGAGGTAAAGCCTTTGTCAAGATGTCGGCATGTTGATTTTTGGAATCGACTGGAAGAAGCTTGACAACGCCTTGTTGAACCTTTTCTCTGAGCACATGGCAATCTATTTCAATGTGTTTAGTTCTTTCATGGAACACCTGGTTAGATGCAATTTGTATGGCTGATTGGTTGTCACAAAATAACAGAGCAAGTTAGGAATGTTCAATTCGAAGGTCGTTAAGAAGATACAAAATCCATTGCAGCTCACAAGTGGTGGATGCAAGTGCCCTATATTCGGCTTCGGAAGAGCTTCTAAAAACTGTGTTTTGCTTCTTAGATCTCCATGCAACAGGGGAATGGCCAAGGTAAACGATATATCCCGTAACGGACCTTCTCGTATCTGGGCATCCGGCCCAATCAGCGTCACTAAAACCTTTCAGCTTGATTTCACTATCAGCAGCAAGAAGAATTCCTTGTCCAAGATTGCTTTTGAGGTATCGTAGAACACGAAGAGATGCTTGGTGATGAGTATGTGTTGGCGCTGCAACGTGTTGGCTCAACTGGTGAACGGCGTGAGTAATATCAGGACGAGTGTTAGTGAGATATATGAGCCTTCCTACAAGCCTCCTATAGGGAGTGGGATTTGCAAGAGGTGTCTCGTCAGTAGTTGTTATTCGCTTTGAGAAGTTCATAGGCGTGGAAACAGGGGCAGAGGCAAGCATTCCAGCCTCATGCAACAGATCAAGTGCGTATTTCCTCTGACAGAGGTAGATGCCTTTGCTGCTCCTTGCAACCTCAATGCTAAGAAAGTAAGTTAAATCTCCCAAATTTTTAATCTTAAAACATTGAACAAGCATGGATGTAATCCTGTTTATTTCTTCTATATCATTTCCAGTCAAAATTATGTCATCGACATAGACTAAAAGAGCAGTAAAATTGGATCCAACAGTCTTTATGAATAAGGAGTGATCAACGTTAGCTTGCTTAAATTGATGCGAAATTAAGAAGGTAGAGAGCTTATCATACCATTGTCGGCTGGCTTGCTTGAGGCCATAAAGGGATTTATGTAGTTTACATACCTGCTTTGGATTTGTTGATGATATACCTGGGGGAAGATCCATATAGACTTCCTCATTAAGATCTCCATGTAAGAAAGCATTGTTAACATCTAATTGCTTTAAATGCCATTTGTTCACAGCAGCAAGGGACAACAAAAGTCTAACAGTGGTTAGCTTGGCAACTGGAGAAAAGGTGTCTAGATAGTCCAACCCTTCCATTTGTGTGTAGCCCTTTGCTACAAGACGTGCTTTGTACCTGTCAACGACACCATCAGCTCTATACTTAGTTTTATAGATCCATTTGCATCCAATGGAAACTTTATTCTCGGGCAAAGAGGTTATAGTCCAAGTGTTATTTTTCTGTAGTGCTTGAACCTCCTCATTCATGGCTTGCCTCCATCTCTCGTCTTTGACAGCTTCTTCATAGGACGTTGGCTCAGTGTTGTTGTCAATGGCTGCAATGGTTTTTCTATATCTGTGTGAAATCTTTGAATATGAAACATATGACTCAATGAGATATCTCACCCTGTTAGAACAATTAGAAGAAGTATAGAAAGTGTGACAGTCCTTTAAGTATGAAGGAGGTTTTCTATTTCTTGCCTCACGCTGATTATTACTATTGGTATCAGATATAATTTCATCATCATGACTACGATCATCTACGTTAACATCCTCATTCACAGTATAACAATTTTCAGTTTCAGTCACAATATCATTCAGAATATTATGATAAATTTGTGATTTGGGCAAAGAGATTTCAGAGGGATCAACGTTGTCCCAGTTTTTAGTGGAATAGGGAAAAATCTTTTCATAAAAAATAACATTTCTCGAGACATTTATGCTATGGTTTTTGAGACAGAAAATCATGTAACCCTTTGTGTTGGGCTTGAAGCCTAAAAATATGCCAACAGTAGCCCTATGATCAAGTTTATTACAGTTAGCAATGAGGGTGCTGCTGTAGCACAAACATCCAAACACACGAACATTCCTAAGGTCAGGTTCTTTATCATATAATTTCTCAAAGGGAGAAGCATTCTTGAGGAAAGGGGTTGGAATGCGATTTATCAAATAGGCAGCATGACTAACTGCATGGTACCAAAATTGAGCGGGAACTTTGGACTTGAAAAGAAGGGCACACGTCACATTCATCAGGTGTTGGTGTTTCCTCTCAACGATCCCATTCTGCTCTGGGGTCTCTACACAACTGGTTTGATGCACGATCCCCGTAGCATCGAAATAATCCACCATATTGAATTCGAGTCCGTTGTCACTCCTCACAACTTTAATAGTTTTACCAAATTGGTTTTTCACATAAGCTACAAAATTGGTTAGATTCTTTCTAGTTTCAGATTTATTACATATAGGATATAGCCAAGTAAAGCGTGAGTGATCATCTACAATAGTAAGGAAGTATCTATAAGCAAGCAAAGAAGGTATAGCACAAGGCCCCCAAATGTCAACATGAACAACATCAAAAGGTTCAATTGCATGAGAAGTACTATTTGGGAAAGGTAATTTTCTTTGTTTAGCAAGGTGACAAGAATTACAATTTTCTACTTTGTTCTTGTGAATGTAAGAGTGAGTATGAGACAAAACAGCAAGTCTCTCATTAGACGGATGCCCTAGTCTATCATGCCAAAGGTTGGAATACAAGGAATTATGTTCTTGATCAAAAACAACAACACTTTTTGGGTTATTATACACGTACAGGCCAGCACAAGTACTAGCTAAACCAATCCTCTATTTCGTATTGGTGTCCTGTATAACACAAAGATCTTGAGTGAAAACAACGTTAATGTTAAGACAAAAGACAAGTTTAGAGATGGATATTAAGTTGTAACCAAATGTAGGAATGAATAAAACATCCTTTAGGAGGAGTTTTTCATTGAGTTGCACCGAACCAATGTGGGTGGCAATGACCTTAGCATTGTTAGGAAGGTGAACAACTATCAGGTTGATCTCTTTATAGGAACAAAAATTGTCTAGGGAACAAGTGACATGGTCGGTTGCCCCAGAGTCAAAAATCCACATGTTAGTTCTTTTAGAAGCATAAAGATTGATAATAGGGTAAAAATCACCTTGTTGAGTGGAACCCGAAGTGACAGTACTCATCTGGTTAACTTGGATTTCTGTGTTGGAAGTTTCTCTGTTGTTCGATTGGAGGAGGCTGATCAAAGCTTGATATTGTTGTTGAGTTAATCTCATGTCCTGTTCTCCAGCAGATGTTTTTGTCTTCCCTTCTTGTTTTACATCAGAGGACTTGATTGAGTTGCTCTTCCCACTGTAGAATTTATGTCCAGGGGGAAACCGTGTTTCCTATAACATACCTCAATGGTATGACCATTTTTTCCACAGTGACTGCAAATCTTCTTACTGGCGTTGTTCTTGTTGAAGTTCTTGCCGTCATGGCTTCGAGGAAAACCATTCTTCCTGTAACAATTGGATTCAACGTGCCCATGCTTCCCACAAAAACTACACACAAGTTGGGCGTTTGCAGCATTGATCCTCAACTCAGATTCACTCGGTAGGGTATTTCCCATGATTTATCGTTCTTGTTGCACCACATAAGAGAAGACTTTTGAAATTGAGGGAATGTGATCCATCAATAATACGTGAGACTTTATATTACTATATTGCTCGTTTAAACCCCGTAAAACTGCATAACATGATCCTCAATCTTTCTCCTAGAAATCAAGGACAACATATCGCACGAGCATTTGGGGTCGCAACTGCAATTGGGATCTGGTCTGAAGCTCTCACGGTGAGGTCTCCTTGCTTAATGGATGATGCCTCCAATTGCAAGTCTGATATGCGTAGAAGATCCCCTTGGAAGTATCTTGATTTGAGATCATTCCAGATTTCTTCGGCTCTATCCATCCACAGGATACTTTGGCGTATGGAAGACGAGACCGAGTGCAAGATCCAAGAAACCACCATGTTGTTTCCTCTCTTCCAAGCATGATACGTGGGATCCTTCTTGGATGGTTCTTGAGCGGTCCCGTCGATGAACTCTAGTTTATTTTTGGCGCTCAGGGCAGTAACCATGGATCTGCTCCATGAATGATAGTTGCTCTCATCAAGAACAGGAGAAACGAGAGAGATGGCAGGATTCTCTCCAGGATGAAGATACAAGAAACTATGAACAGATAGATCGTGAGATGGATCCTTAACCTCCTTGGTGTTTTCAACCATCATGAGAAGAAGAAGAGAAGGATGAAAGACAAGAACGACAAACTCAGAGATGCGCAGCAGAGCACTTCAAAAGAAGTGCTCTGATACCATCTTAGAAATCTTGATGGGTCTGACGGGCACCATAATAGCATTCTTGTTCATGGTTGGAGAAGGAAAACGTGTGACTAAAGCAGAGTGCAGAAGAAAAGGAGAAGAAGAGAAAAATGGACTTTATTGTATTAAAGAGGAATGAATATGTGATACAAGGTTCTATCTGTACCAATACGAAAAGAAACTAATATATAGACAAAACAACATAATAACAGAAAACAGTTATGGCATTGCAACAGACCTAACACTCTGCAAGATATTTTACATTTTTTTCTCGAGACCTATTTATTATTCTAAGAGTCCAAAATCTAATAATTTTACCATTTCCTATCTTCCATTCCACATTATTTTCAAACCACTTCTTCCATTCTTCTCCACTTGTTGCCCTCCTAAGATCTCTCCACCAACATCAGTTAAGTTTATTGTCTATTTTATTATCTAAGCTCCTCCATGAACCGTATTTTGAGTCCAAAATTGATTTCCATAGCCTTTCACATTCAATTCCCATCCTCCATTTCCCTTTTCCAAGTAGTGCAATATTAAATAGTCTTAGACTTTTAACTCCTAATCCCCCAAGCTCTTTTGGTTTGCAAATATTATCCCACTTAACCCATGCAATCTTCCTACCTTCGCATCCACATCCACATAAGAAATCTCTCTGAATCCTTTTAATTTCTTTTTCCACATATTTTGGTATTTTGAAAAAGGACAAGAAAAAGAGAGGTAAAGATGTGATGACATATTTAAGCAAGCAAGTTCTACCAGTGAAAGAGAGGTGCTTTTCTTTCCATTTGGCTAATTTTTTCCTTATTTTCTCAACAACACCTTTCCACATATAATGTTTCCTAGGATTACCCCCAATTGGCATGCCTAGATATGAAAAAGGAAGTTGCATGGTGTCACAATTTAACATATTCGAAAATCTCTGAAGGTAGTATTCAGTAACCCATACACCTCCTATCTTACTCTTAATGAAGTTTACTTTCAGCCCTGCAGCTAACTCAAAACATCTAAGAATACTTTTTATGACCAATATGTTTTGAGTTTTTGCTTCGCTAAAAAATAATGTATCATCTACAAATTGCAACATATTCACCTCAATGTTTTTCTCTCCCACTTTGATCCCTTCCAACAATTTTTTCTTTGCTGCCACTCTCACTAAACCTGCTAGTCCCTCTGCTACGATCAAAAAAAGAAACGGAGCTAGAGGGTCTCCTTGTCGTAGACCTTTACATGGGCAAAATTCTTGAGTTGGACTGCCATTAACAAGCACTGAAATTGTGGATGATTCTAAACACTCCCTAATCAACAGAATCTATTTTTTGCGCAAAAGCCTAGTCTCTTCATCATGTAAAATAGAAAATCTCATCTGATAGAATCATAGGCTTTCTCATAATCAACTTTAACTATAAGAATATGAAGGACTCTTAGTTATAAAAAAAAAGTATAATAGATAATTAATAGAAATACTACAATGTTTAAGATATAATTTTACGGAGAATTTTGGTTTTGTTGGAAATTAATAAAAATAATAAATTTATTAAATAGCTACGGAAATGGGAAATTTTAGGTTAATTGTGAATTATTTTGTAAATTTTTATGTTCATTGTGGTTAATTTTGGATTTACTTTCCAGTTATATTGGTGGTGTGACAAATGGAAAGGAATAAAATATACAATTTGGATATGAAGAGTTATATTTTGAAACAAGGGAGAGAGCAGCACTAATTATTTATATTTATGGCAACAAAACTATATATATTATAGCTTAAGTAGGAGTGTTACTCCATGTCACATTTGTTACTTGTGTCACGTACTAATTTCATCAATAACTCAACTTTATGAGGTGATGTGTCATTAATTATTCATATTCATGTCATATATCATTGTTACATCATTATCATCAATTTAACTAACGTTTTGAAAAAAAAAAACTGAAATCAATTTGAAAGTGTTTAAAATAGTGAAATGAAATTAATAAAAATATAATAGAGGAACAAAAATTCTATTAAACATTTTCTTTAATAGTTGAAAGTTTTAATTTTCTAATATAATTTTTGTTTAAATACTATAGTTTATCCTTACGCGTTGGATGTGCTATGAATATATATTCTTATCTTCACATAACACATAGTGGTAGATACGTAAATGGACTGCAATAGAATGTATTTCGGTTACCATGAGAGTTTCATTTTTCTATATATATTTATAATAAATTGAAAGAATAAATAATTATTAAACTTCTTTGAAAAACACATTTCCATTATATGTATTATGTATTATCTATACTCGTACATTGTCAAAATTACTAAATTTCACTTAACTAACTTGTTTTTTTTTATCGGCAAAAATAAATAAATTAAATTAATAAGATAATTGGGTTACCTCAACCAGTACAAAAAGAAAACAAAAAAAAAGTTTTAAGATTTCCTCTCCCATATTAAGCCTATTATGCATAAACCTGACATTCTCAAATAACACAAAGGTTAAGAACATTGTATGTCCATCCATACAAAGTAAATACTAGACCCTACTACAAAAACATGAAAAAAATGATTGAACATAAAAATCTCATGCGCTTTTGATCCAATATTGCTAATGATTTCTTTCATGTATCAACTAATAGATGCTTCATTCATGTTTGTTTCCTGAAAACTGCTACCTAACAGCCATGTTCTAGCACCCCTGTAAGCTACAACATGCTTATTACACAACCTGTAACCAAACTACAAACAAATCCACAATACCTCCGTTTGAATTGAACCTACATGTATAAGTATGTGAGTCCAAACTTACTTGATTAAAGTATATCATAACTTGAATAACAGTCAAGTAAGTTTTAGCCTAGACAAAGAGATCTAGAAGACATATTGTTAGAATAGTTTAATTATAAGAATATGTCTTCTATAAAATAATGAGTCGCGTTTTCTATATTATCTTTCTTTTTTTTTCTGTCTAAGTTCCCCAGGGATATCATTGGAGAAAAAAAAAAGTTACTAGGTTAAAGTCTTACAGAGAAATGAGAAAGAGAATATACCAAATTTTCAATAAACAAGTGTAGTTGAAGTCTTGAAGTGTCGTGAATGGTGTAAGAAATTTCCTTAATGAATGCTGTGCTGGACGCCACTTTAGCTACCAAAATCATTGAAGTTTCTCAAACATCATAAGAAAAAATCGAAATTTTCATAGTCAAAAGAATTTTTGACAAATCAAAATTGATGAATAATGTACTCGTAAGAAACGTTTTGCACAAATGACTGCAAATACAGTGTTTTCCTTTTTCTTCCTTTTCTCAAAGATCAATTCCAAAGTCATTCAAATCTCTCAGAGAATTGCAGAGACCCATATGCCATTTTCTTCATTTTTCTTCTCTTCATTTGTCTTCAGCAACTACTTATTAAGAACTAGAACACTAGTTTATTCTTGAAGGTTCCAACATTTCTATTAAAAGATTAATGTGCTAAAAATATAGATACGGTGGTGAAGATTGTAAAAATGATATTTCCTTTTGAAGGAATCGATGGTGCTAAGTGTGAACATGATATATGTGAATGAGTCGGAAATCCATCAAAAAACGAAATAAGTGCTCTATCATATAGTAGAAATTAGGTTTATAGTTTATAATAAGAAACTCTCGATGATGATGAGCTTAATGAGAATAATGGGTGACAGCAAAAGCACACTACTGGGTGTAGAAGTAGTGTTTAGTGTTTATGTACATGTATGTGAACACCTTGTGGGGTCAACTAAAATTTTATTATATTCATGTGCTTGGGACCACAAAGAAAGTTAATTATTAAAAAATGTAGTAATGCATATTTAACACGAGATAAAGAGAGAAGAAAGAAAATTATAAATATGACAAGTGATACATTGTGATAAAAAATTAAAAAAAAAGTATTTTGATATATTAAATTGTCTATATATAATTATTTATGTTATTCAGCACTGAACAATTTGTGTTTTATAAAGAAAGGAAGTTCTGAATATGGCAAAGGTGGAAGGTGGGAAAACATAAAAAACCATTTTACAGAGAAATGGCCCACTACAATTGCTATATATACCGACCTCAGCAATGCTAAAACCTCATCAGTGTGGGATTTCAACACTTTCTCATATCGCATGGCTACTTCCAAACTTGTCAGCATTCTTTTCTTTGCGCTGTTGAGTGTAGGCATTTGCTCCGCCGCCAGAACACTACTAGTGAGTATAGGTCACGGCATTGGTGATGATATCCATGGTTCCATTGGTGTTACCGGAGGAGGTTACGGAGGTGGTGGAGGTTCAGGTGGAGGTGGAGGATACGGAGGCGCTGGAGCGCATGGCGTAGGTGGTTATGGAGGAGGAGCTGGTGGAGGTGAAGGTGCAGGTGGGGGATATGGAGCAGCTGGCGGTGGCCATGGTGGTGGGGGAGGGAGTGGAGGCGGTGGAGGCTCTGGCGGTGTTG
>Ga0214544_1012826_pt1 | contig 10628 bp, 6 predicted proteins | sample CNSS3metaG_FD_160074 | JGI IMG/M metagenome (GOLD analysis project Ga0214544, IMG submission 160074) | Root nodule microbial communities from cowpea collected in UCLA plant growth center, Los Angeles, California, USA - CNSS3 | ecosystem: Host-associated > Plants > Roots > Nodule | place: USA...
TTCCAAAATAAGGTTTAAAAAGTAATTATTAATTATAAAATGTTTTATTACATTATTTTATAAATATATTTTTAATAAAATATTTTATTTTCATTCATACATATTAATATTTTTTTCTGCAACAAATAACACTTCTACAATGATAATTCTTATTCATTTTTAAAATAAAGGACAATTTGGTAATCTTGTTTTTCTTTGGTCTAAATATAATTTTCAATCTATCACATCCATCAAATCACTCACAAACCTTAACAAACTTTACTCTAAATTCACGCTCTTACCCCTTTAATCCACTTAAAGTGAACAACACAAACTTCAATTTCTAATCCACTTGAATTCATCATACGCCTCTCTCTCCAATCAACTTTGGCAGACAGAGATGGGAAGAAAGATGGAAATTACTCGATTTTTGAGTCATATCTCTTTTGCAATGATTCGAGGGTGATATGAAGATTACAATTATATCCGCAATTTATTTTTCAACTTAATTATGAAAATGATGTAAAAATATGGCTTTTGAAATTATTTTGAAAATAATAATTCATAACCAAGATTTTTAAATTGTTATAAAATAAGATTTAAAAAGTAATTATTAATTTTAAAAATTTTTATTACATTATTTTATAAATATTGTTTTAATGAAATATGTTATTTACATTATATTCGCAATTTCTTTTTCAGTTTAATTATTAAAATGATGTAAAAATATGACTTTTCAAATTATTTTTACAAAAATAATTAATAACGAAAATTTGAACATTGTTACAAAATAAGGTTTAAAAAGTAATTTTTAATTATAATTTTTTTTATTACATTATCTTTTAAATATTTTTTATTAAAATATGTTACTTTAATTTATACATTTTCATATTTTTTCTAAGATAAATCAAACTTATATAATGATAATTTTTAATTATTTTTAAAATAAAGTACAATTTCGTAATCTTGTTTTTCTTTGATTTAAATATAATTTTTAATCTATCACATCCATCAAATGACTCACAAACTTTAACAAACTTTACTCCCAATCCATCCACTTTCACCTTTAATCCACTTAAAGTGAATAACACAAACTTCACACTGTAATCCACTTGATGTCATCCTTTCCCTTTCCATCCGATCATCCTTGAGGGAGAGAGAGGGGAAGGAAGATGAAAATTCTTCTATTTTTAAATCATCTCTGTCATGTCTTGGTTTGAGAGTGATATCAAGATTACAATTATGTCCGAAATTTATTTTTCAGCTTAATTATGAAAATGATGTAAAAATTTCACTTTTGAAATTATTTTTACAAAAATAATTAATAACTAAAATTTAAAAATTTTTATAAAATAAGGTTTGAAAAGTAATTTTTAATTATAAAATTTTTTATTACATTATCTTTTAAATATTTTTTTAATAAAAAATGTTACTTTCATTTATACATTTTCATATTTTTTCTACGATAAATCAAACTTATATAATCATAATTTTTAATTATTTTTAAAATAAAATACAATTTTCTAATCTTGCTTTTTTTCATTTAAATATAATTTTTAAAATATCACATCCATCAAATCACTCAAAGTGAACAAGATAAGTTTCACACTCTAATCCACTTGAATTCATCCTATCTCTGTCCCTCGAATCAACGAGAGAGGGGAAGGAAGAGGGAAATTCCTCTATTTTTCAATCATGTCTGTTATGCAATGATTTAAGGGTGATATCAAGATTACAATAATGTCCGCAATTTATTTTTTAGCATAATTAGGAAAACGATGTAAAAAGAACAAAAATTTAAAAATTGTTATAAAATAAGGTTTAAAAATTAATTTTTAATTATAAATTTTTTATTACATTATATTTTAAATATTTTTTTATTAAAATATGTTACTTTCATTTATACATTTTCATATTTTTTTCTATGATAAATCAAACTTATATAATGATAATTTTTAATTATTTATAAAATAAAGTACAATTTGGTAACCTTGTTTTTCTTTGATTTAAATATAATTTTAATCTTTCACATCCATCAAATCATTCACAAAGTTTAATAAACTTTACTCTTAATCCATCCACTTTCACCTTGGATCCACTTAAAGTGAACAATTCACACTGTAATCCACTTGATGTCATCTTCTCAATGAGGATATCGTTGGGGCCTTCTAACACGATGCCAACGCCAACACCTTTGGGATTTGAAGAACCATCTACATGAAGTGTCCACTGGTCCTCTGTGGCTGTCTGTTGGAGGTCAACAACGAAGTCTAGGAGGCATTTGGCTTTTATGGGGCCATGGGGTTCGTAACAAATGTTAAATTCGGACAACTCAACGGTCCATGACGACATTCGTCCTGCTAGGTTTGGTTTTTGCAATATCTTTTGGATTGGGTAATCAGTTTTGACGGTGATGTTGTGGTTTTGGAAGTATGGGCACAGGCGGCGAGCTGCGTGTACCAAGGATAGGGCCAACTTTTCCACCATTTGGTATCTGGTTTCAGGATGTTGCAGTGTTCTGTTGACAAAGTAAACAGGATGCTACGAGCCGCCTACATCTTGAACCAGCGCAGCGTTGACTGTGTGATCGGTGGCTGTGATGTAAACCAGCAGGGGTTGATGAGTATCCGGCTTGTGGAGGATAGGTGGTGAGGTAAGGGTGGTTTTCAGCTTTTGGAAAATTTGTTCGCAGTCGTCAGTCGACGTGAGCCTCACGGATTTTTTGAGGAGTTGTATTATGGGTTGGGTTTGTTCAACTAGTTTGGGCAAGAAACGGGAAATGGCTGTAAGGCGGCCTGTGAGGCATTGAACTTCTTTAATGTTTGTGGGACTACGCATTTCGATAATTGCTTCGCATTTTTCAGAGTTGGCCTCTATGCCGCGCTGGGTTAGCATGAATCCGAGGAATTTGTCGCGGTTGACGCCGAATACACACTTGTCGGGGTTGAGGCGGAGGTTGTATTGGCATAATGCGGAGAAGACTGCTGAGAGGTCCTGCGAATGTTGGTGATGGCTTGGAGATTTGACAACCATGTCATCGACGTATACTTCGACACATTGTCCCATCAAATGACTGAAAACTATATCCATCAACTGTTGGTAGGTTGCTCCGGCGTTTTTGAGGTCAAAAGGCATAACTCTGTAAAAATAATTGGTGTCGTCTGTGATGAAGGCGGTCTTGTTCATGTCGGATGCGACCATGGGGATTTGATTGTAACCGGGATCTGCATCCAGGAAATTGAGTACTTTATTTCCCGCTGCACCGTCAACAAGTCAGTCAATGTTGGGTAAGGGGTAGGCATCTCGAGGATAGGCTTTATTTAGATCTGTGTAATCGACACAAATCCGCCACTTGTCGTTGGCTTTCTTCACCAAGACTACGTTAGAAAGCCAAGTGGTGTATTGAGCTTCTTCAATGAATCCTGCGCTCAGTAACTTATCGGCCTCGGCCTTAGCTGCTAGGCGTCGTTCCTCACCGAGTTTGCGTTTTTTCTGAGAGATATAGCGGGCTTCTTTGTAGATGGATAACTTGTGGGATGCTCCAGGTAAGTCAGCAGCTGACCAAGCAAAAAGGTCTGTGTTGCCGACTACGACAAGTGTGATTATGGCACGCTCGTCAGAGTTTAATCTGGTGCCTAGGTTGATGGAGTGGCCATTTGGAAGTTCCACGGGGGAGGTTTCTTCAACAGGTTCGAGACGAACATCTCGACCCACTCTAGGGTCTAGATCTTCACCCGATAGAGCGATCCCGGAGCCAGGTGGTGGCTCGATGTGGTTGGTTTGCTGGATTGGGAGTTGTGGGCGTAGGCTGGCCATGTAGCATTCGCGTGCCAAGCGTTGGTCGCAATGGACGATGAGAATGTCGCCAGAAGGAGAAGGGAATTTCATGACCAGGTGAGGGGTGGAGACGACGGCGCCGAGGGTGTTGAGCGAGGGACGGCCAAGGAGGACATTATAGGATGTGGGTGCATCAACGATGAGGAAGCGGATGGGAATGGTTTTAGTTTGGGCTCCGTCACGAAATACGGTGTGAAGGTCAATGTAGCCGTGGGTGGAAACCTGTTCTCCAAAAAAGCAATAGATGGGTTCATCATACGGGACTATGGCAATGTCTAGGAGCTAGATTTTTTGATATGTTGCCCAGTAGAGGATGCCAACGGAGCTGCCCTGGTTGACAAGGACTTTCTTGACTACGTAGTTTTCGGTTTTGATAGTGATGACCATGGGGTCGTCTTGTTGGTGATCGAGGCCGTGAAAGTCGTTGTCCGTGAAGGTGATGGGAGGCATGCGGCGTATGTGATGGGAATGAGTAATATGGTTAATGGATTGGATATGGCGGAGGTGTTTCTTTCTGGCAGAAGAGGTGGATCCTCCACTAGCGAAACCGCCAGAGATGGTGTTGATAGTGCCACGTAGGGATGGCAATGGGGCGGGGCGGGGACGGGTTTCGCTATCCCATACCCATCCCCGCATAAAAAAAATCATCCACATCCCCATACCCAAACCCAACGGGTATCAAACTTTTGGCCCATCCCCATCCCCACCGGGTAACGGGTATAATCTCGTACCCATACCCGTACCCGTGTTCTAACTACTTCAATATTAATTTTTATAAAAGAGAAAAAAAATTACAGTAAAGAAGACATAACATTATCAAATATTCAATATTAGGAGGATGATCGTTTCTTCCATATCAAATACTTTAAAATAAATTATAATTGTTTACATTTTAGATTACAATACCAAATAAAATTTTATAAGAACACATTTATTAAATTTGTAAACTACAACATTGATGAACTTAGTTGATAAAATTAAAAAATATTTCAAAAAACATATAAAAGGAAAACAAATATTCAAATTAAAATATATTTTAAATGTTTCTTTACTTCAATTATTTAAATTCTAATGAATCTCTTTTTTATACACAAATAATAAATATAATAATAAACTTTTGACATAGATTTTGTATCTTTTGAACTTCAATATATGTTGGATAATGACAAGAAAATATTCATAGCAATTACATTAAATTTTTATATTGTAGTAAATAAAAGGTTAAAATACATTTTTGGTCCCAATTTTCGTCAAGTTTTTTCAAATAAGTCCTAATTTTGGTTTTGTGTTCACATAGGTCCCTATTTTCGTCAATTTCGTTCAATTGGGTCCTTTTTTGCTAACACCGTTTGTTAAAAACATATCTGTCTAATTATCTTAACCACAAAGGGATCTAAATTGATTAATAGGCTTTTATTTGGTTTAAGATGAATCTTGAATTAATCTTTAGGTTTTAAAGCTCAATTAATCAATTTCACAGTTCTGGGTTAATGGACTATTTAAATCAACCAAGAAAGATTATGAGAGAGAAGAAAGAAGCAAGACACACAATTTATACTGGTTCGATTCAAGGTGAATCTACATCCAGTCTTCTCCTAAGTAACACACTTAGGAGGATTCCACTAAACAGATAGGATCCAAGAATTAGAAGCACACCTATATAATTCTAAAACCTAAGACCCAAGAACTTGATCTACCAATTAAGAACTCCCCCTAGGAGCAATGCATCCACACAATTGCACCTAGGCCTACACTTCACACACTGAAGCAATTGTAATCAGAAATACAATAAACAAAATCAAGAAACGAATACACCTATGTTGTGCAGATTTGACAATATGCTCCTTGATTCAAGCAAGACTCATCATAGTAGAATCAACTATTAATCTTCTTGGATCTGCACTTGAGTGATCTTCCAGAATGTTCAGAAATTCTGTGACTCTCAAAAGGCTCTCTTTCAGATGGCAAACTACGTGATCTATCAATTTTCTCCAGACCCAAAACAGATTCTAAAAACAGCTTTTATACAGAGATTTTTGTTGTCACTAATTGATTAGCAATTTACCTAATCGATTATCGTGAGTGTATTTTCACTGCCTTAGTGTAATACTCACAGCTAATCCATTAGTTAAACAACTAGCCATTCATGTTTGCACAAGCAAGAGTGTAATGGTCCATTGCAGCATAAAGCAGGCCTAATTTACATCTGATAAAGAAAAACTATTACCCTTATGCATAACCTAACTAGACCAAATCTATGTTCTATTCTAGTCCAGTAGACATCATCAAAACCATTCTTCATTCATAGGTGAAGTAGCTCCCCCTACCAACACCGTTTAAATCATTAACGGCCATGAACAGTGACTACAACGTGTCACTTCGTGATTTTTTTGAATTTTTTTTTATTTTATTTTTGAAATTTTTTTAAAATTTTAAATTTTTTTTTTTATTTTTTTTAAATGTACACATGTCAACCCAAGAGCGTGCCACGTGTCACTTTATGATTTTTTTGATTTTTTGATTTTATTTTATTTTATTTTTTTTAAATGTCCACATGTCAACCCAATAGTGTGCCACTAGTCAAAGTCAATATTCTATATTCAATTTGGTTCCTATATTTGTTATTTTTGTTCAATTAGGTCCCAATTTTTGTTAACATTAACCAATTTTGTCCATATCAAAGATGTGACCAAATTTAATTTTTATATCAAAGTTATAATATTGTGAATTTTAATATATTATATAAAAATATTTAATAAAAAATGTGAATTTTAATATAAAAATTAAATTTGGTTTTAATGTGGAGAGGGACCAAATTGGTTAATGTTAACAAAAATTGGGACCTAATTGAACAAAAATAACAAATATAGGGACCAAATTGAATTTAGAACATTGACTTTGACATGTGGCACGCTACTCGGTTGACACGTGGACATTTAAAAAAATTCAAAAAAATTCAAAAAGAAATTCAAAAAAATAAAAAAAACGACGAAGTGACATGTGGCACACTCCTAGGTTGACATGTGTACATTTAAAAAAAATTAAATTTCTTTTAAAAAAATAAAAAAAAATACAAAGAAATTCAAAAAAATTCAAAAAAATTCAAGAAAACCACGAAGTGACACGTGGCCGTCACTGTTCATGGCCGTTAATGATTTAAACGGTGTTAGTAAAAAAGGACCCAATTGAACAAAATTGACAAAAATTGGGACCTATTTGAACACAAAACCAAAATTAGGACTTATTTGAAAAAACTGGACGAAAATTGGGACCAAAAAGGTATTTTAACCTAAATAAAAGTTATTTATACAATTAAAGTGAAACAATTACAGTATGATTAATAATGAGTTATAAAATAACAAATAATTAGATAGAATATATCAAATATTATTCTACATTATGAAAATAAACAATAAATAAAAATATTAAAAAACTAACAATTGTGTGGTTTAGAAATAATTTGAGAGACTATTGAAAGAAATCGCACAAAGGAAATCAAATGTATAATTAAGGTATGATAAGATGAAAAATACCTTAGAGAACTAATTATTAAATTATGTTTGAAGTCGTTAAAATTAAATAGAAATATATTAGTGACCAAAAAATTTGTCATCAAATTACAAATAAATTAGTAATTAAATTGGTCACTAAATCAAGTACCAATTCGATCATTGAATCGGTCACTAATTTAATCACTGATTCAGAGAATAAATCAACTACTACCACCAATGACGAAAAATAGTGACCGATATGGGTTAATCACTAAATTAGTCACTATTTCATGTTTTTCTTGTAGGGAAATATCATGTACTATTCCTAAATATCATTATATATATATATATATATATATATATATATATATATATATATATATATACACACACACATATATATATATACACACACACACGCATATATATATATATATATATATATAATTTTAACCACTTCAAACATAATTTAAAGTAAAAAAATTATAGTATGATTAATAATGAGTTATTAAATAATAAAAAAAATTAGATAGAATATATCGAAATATTATTCTACATGATGAAAATAATAAACAATAAATAAAAATATTAAAAAACTAACAAATGTGTGTTTTAGAAATAATTTGAGAGACTATCGAAAGAAATCGCACAAAGGAAATCAAATGTATAATTAAGGCATGATAAGATGAAAAATATCTTAGAGAACTAAGGAAACTTTTCAAATATCAACATATATACTCAATGATTGAAAAATAACGAAAATTATTTTAATGAAACAAAAGAGTTATTCAAATTAAACAAAAATTAATAATAATAATAATAATAAGTAAAGAATTTTTCTTATATTACCTTAAATTATGAGTATAAACATTCTCATGTGAAAGGAAAATATATAATAAATAAAAATATTAAAAAATAATAGAAATATTCAAATGTGAGCATAAATTTTCTTTCATTAACATACATCATTCTAACATAATTACATAAAGGTTATCATAATATAAAAAATATATTGGAGATGCGAATAAGTTTCATGACAAACCAAATAATTAAAGAAATAATATATATACATATATATATATACATACATATAGTTACTTAATTAATTGTGAATATTTTAATAATTTAAACGAGAATGTAGATATAGCGGGGATATGTCCATCCCCATACCCATCCCCATACCCAACTGAAAAAGAGATTTGGAGTCGCCACCATAGTTATTCTGGGAAACTATGGAAAATCATAAAAATAAAACAAGTCTGCGAAAAACCAGATTTTGGATCCGGGAGTCGGTTACGCGTAGGGAAGGTGTTAGCACCCTACCGCGCCCGCCCGAGGGCGGTACCTTTATTTAAAAATGCAAAGTTGATGTGGTTTTCAAAATATTAATTTCCCCAAAAATAATAAGACAAAAATGCTAAAAAGAAACAAAAATATTTTTTAAGTTTTTGGGCCCGACAAGAATTGACCTTGGTCCTACGTATTCTCATTCAGGATGAGAAATCAGGGTTACGTAGTTCTTTAAAAGATATTTGGAAAACTTAGTTGAGAAGAAGATTTGATTTTTTGGGAGGTGAACCTGACAAGGACTGACCTTGCTCCTACGTATCTCACAGTGGAGAATCAAGGATCACGTAGTTCTTAAAAAAGACGTTGTTGTTTGAAAATGTTGATATTTATGTATTTTTGAAAATTTTGTATTTTTTGGTATTTTTGAATTAGTTGAAGATATGTGTCACACGACGCGAGCGGTCGGACAAACACTAAAAGGAAAGAAAACTATTTTTGGTATTTTTGAAAATGAGTGTCACGCGGTGCGAGCGACCGGACAGACACAATAAAGAGAAAGAAAACTATTTTTGGTTTTTTAGATTTTTCTATTTTTCCGTAATTTTTAATAATTTTCAAATATATTTGTTTTTGTTTTTTTTTTTAAGAAGAATAAAAGTGAAAAACAAAATATGGGGATACATGAGTTATTAGTGGGGTGCACAAAGTAAATTGGGTGTGTACAACAAAAATGAGAGTGTAACAAGTAAATATAAAACAAGCCCAAAAATACTATAAAGCATGCCAGGGGAGTGGGGTCAGTAAACATGGTGGTGTCGTCAGCAGATATTGGGAGGTGTATGCATAGTGAAGCAAGGGCTGCAATTAAAAAACAGGGGGGGTGCGCAAGAATAAAGATAACAGAGGTGCGGGAAGGAAGCAAACATGACTCAAAAATGCAAGAGGGTGAGAATATTAAAATGGTGGTGCACGAAGAAAAGAAAAGATGAACATGGAGGTGTAGAGATAAAAAAAGGGAGTGCGCTGTGAAAAAAAAAAAAGTGTGGCATATGGAACCAAATGACTTAAACCTAACTGCTCAGAGAAGCAAGACGCAAGCCTCCTTTCTATCTCTCTCGACACCACCGCGCTGCCACTGGCCACCGACCATCAGCACCCCACTTCCGTCTCTGCCTCGCCGCACCACCGCACGGAGCTCGCCGGCGACACCCATCGACGCCGGCGACACACCTACTATTTTTTTTCGCAACGCGCGAAACCCTTTCTCCCTAGCGCGTTCCAAACCGAGGCTGCACCGATCCCCTTCACGGCCGCAAGGTTCAGCTTGCCGGAGGTCGCCGCAGGTCGCCGTCAGCGGCTCCAGCCGTCGCAGGCGCCCCCGCCGCAACCATTCATCTCCAAACCCATGATCCTCTGCTTCCGTGAGAGAGGAAGGTGCCCAAGACTCTGCGGCTCGCCACCACCGCGCCAGCCACCACGTCTGGACCCGCGACCGTCGTGACCACACCTTACAGATCAAAGCTCCGACTCGCCGCCGGCAATGCCGCCGGCGATGTCTTCTCTTCTCTGTTTCACTGTTTCGATTGAAAGTGGCTGTTTGGCACTGGAATTGGTGATTTCTCGGAAGCTCCTGGTGGTGGTCTTGGTCTGTTCGTTCAAGATGCAAGTGTACCTCTTGTACATCCTCAATGCCTATGACAGTTCTTTCTTCTCGCAATCTCCTCTGTTCTGTTCTTCCTCCTTTTCTCTCTCATTTTGTTCTCTTTTTGTGCTCTCACCGTGTGTGTTTTTCTGATACTTTTTTTTCTTGTGTGTAGGTCGTGACCAATGCTTAGAGAAAGAGTGGAGTGTGGTTCTTCTCCCCCGTCAGTTGGTGGTGTCCATGATTTTTTTTGAAGTGAAGGTTTTGCATGATATTATGATCTCCTGGTGCAGAGAAAACGTGCTGGAAGAGGGAAAGATTGATGATTCATGTTGGGTGGTTGCGTGTGTTGATTCTTGAGGGAATTCCCAATATCGAAGAAGAGAACC
>Ga0214544_1012835_pt1 | contig 10621 bp, 6 predicted proteins | sample CNSS3metaG_FD_160074 | JGI IMG/M metagenome (GOLD analysis project Ga0214544, IMG submission 160074) | Root nodule microbial communities from cowpea collected in UCLA plant growth center, Los Angeles, California, USA - CNSS3 | ecosystem: Host-associated > Plants > Roots > Nodule | place: USA...
AAAAAAAAAAAAAAAATAAATATATATATATATATATATATATATATATATATATATATATATATATATATATATATATATATATATATATATATAATCATATTACTTGTTTTAAATGTTATTCAAATGAATTTGAATATTTTTATTAGTTCTTTTTCATGTTAGGTGAACTAAAGAGACAACACAACAAAATTCAGCACAAAATAAGGATACTAAATGACTTAAATTCAGCATAGAACTTGGACTCTTCTAATCAAGTTATCTTATCACGATCACATCATTTGTTATTTATCAATTAATTCTTTCATAATATATCTTAAACATCATATCTAAGATTATATTTATCTATCATACGGATCATTGAGAAAGGTCAAAATGGCTTACTTACATTATAAACTTTTATAAATTCCGCACATAGATTTAGAATGAAAGCATGAAAACGTCTAATAGTGGTGTAAGTCACAAATGACCAATTAGAAGATGACATTTATAATATTGAACAACATAATTGAAGTAATTATAACGAGTTAACAATCAATAGAGTTGAAGTTAGACAAACATGAAAATAAAAGGTGAATTATTAGCTCTACTGATCCAGAATCGAGTTTTTGTATACAAATTCATTTTTTAAACATTTATTCTATCCCATCCTTGACCAATTACTCAAGATTTTTCTGTAAGAATTTTAAATTTCTTGCACTTGGCCTTTATATCTCACAATCTAAATATTCCTTCCTATCTCTGCAAGTTTAAAGCATATCAGCTTTATGAAAAAATTGTATGTCAGTAGCTGTTTGGCCCATCATATTTTTGTAAATTCTTTCATTAGATTGTTTTTGTACTGAGTAGCTTGAGTTCATGAACACTTTCTTCCAGCCATTAAAATTTTTGAGGTTACAAATCAAGAAAAATAGTTCTCTATATGAAGATACAATTTTAATTAGAACATCACAAACATAATTATTTAGAAGAAATATCTAGAAAGAGAAAGAGAATAATACCTGTATATTTGAGAGACAAAAAATAAATAAAAACTTCTATGATATATGTGGACTTTTAATTTTTTAAAAGATCATTAATAATTGGAGTTGCTGATACACTTGAAGAGCTTGTTCAAAAAAAGTTTCATTTGCTAACAATATATTTTCGAAAACAAAATCAATAAATAATACTAGTTTACAAAGAATGGTTAAATATTTGTCTTCTTAAAAAAAAAAAATCCATGATTTTCTTTGACTTTTTATGCCCCAGCTGTCCCATCACCCCCTTGTTTTGTTTTGTTTTTCATATTTCCCCTTCCTTTGGTAAAACATCTTTGCACCTTGCTATTAGGATTGAGAAAAATCATAAACAGACGAATGAAAATTGCTCGTAACATCAAATCTCTCATATTTACCCTTACCCTACAACACAAATTTAATTTCAAAATAAAATCGGTACAATTTTTATTCTTTTAGAAAAATATCATTTTATAGAATTTATTTTATCCATAAATAAACATCTTGCCAACCGTGATTTAAAGACATGGGATCTTAAACAAAATTCAAAATGTCTTATTTAAGAGCTCTGATTAATTTCTGTATTATTTGAGGATGCACCATGCATGTTAAGCTCTTACAGTGGGAGAAAGTATAACTTAAAAGGAAAATAGAATTAATTAGGAAAAATGATATAAGTGAAGATCTCCTTGAAAAGAAGGAAAAGAGAAATGAAGACAATCTCCATGAAGTAGATTAGTCCAACTTTTGAATGCCATAGCTGTGGGGAACACAACTAATCTGATGAGAACCATTATTTCCTAAAAGCTACAGCATGTGGACCAAAAAAATGAAGATATGATCATGTGGAAAAAAGATCAAGAATTAATGTGATAAAATTTAATTTGAAGATTATACAGTTGAAACTTAGCAGGTATATATATTTATCAGTTCCTCCCTTGGCTATTTGAACTTTCCGAAGTTATAACTACTCCACCTGCTGCCTCGGACGAGGTACGTTGCTGAGTCTGTGAGTCTGATCACAACCAATCATAATAAACAATTGTCACATTGTGTTCATCATTCAAATTCTAATCAATTAGTAATCTCTATACAATAATATATATATACATACATATCAGTGTGTGTGCTTGTTGGAAGAAGTGAATATGAAAATTGAAAAGAAAACTGGTATCTAAACTAAAAAACACTCAGATAGTACAGAGTTCATGTTGATTCCTTGTTTGATAAAACACAGATCAATTATAGTTTAATATAACTGTCATACGGTGATCTGGAACAAGAAAAAAGTTAACTTGTTTCGGTTACTGCACAGATTTGTTTAATAATAAAAAGTTACAGCAGTGGTAGTATGTGTCAAACATGCAGTGTGGGCCAATGCATGGAAGCAAGATCATTTGACTGGTTCTTTAAAGAATTTAACCACCACAATATATGTTTTTTTTCCTACTGAAACCACATGCATTCACTGTTACTTTACATGATGACCCTCTCCCTCTGTCATGACTTTCTTCCACATTGACCCATACATTATACGGTTCATGGCACAACCGAGACAGCTCATTCACATGGGGCTGGGGTTGCCCATGTGGACCCCTATGGCCACATGTTACAGCCAAATCATAATATATATTGTGTGTCAGTAAGTGCATCATAATTCATAAATCTCTGTGCACCTCTCTCTTTCACTCCACACTCCTCTGTGACCATGTGTGGTATATTATGCATACATTTAACTCACATACATATAAAATGCAAGTTAAGATAGACCAAATACAGAATCAAGAATGCAGTTTTTTTCTTCTTTATGAGTGAATGAATGCATTATTTAAAAGTTTGTGTATATATAAAGTTTGAGAAGAGAAAAGGAATAGTACCACTAGGGGAAGGAGAGGGTTGCCTTATTGGAAGTGGTTGCAACTGAGGTGGTGGACGATATGCAGAAAATGAGGGTTCCATGGGTGTAGGGTAGTATAGATAAGAGGGTCCAGCTGGTAAACGATGTGGTTGGGGTGAGGAAAAGGTACTTCTTGGTGCTTGCACAGAATAGCCATAGTAATAAGGGGAACCCATGGTGGAGGAGGATGGTCCATAGAGTTGTTGGTAGTATTGTGGTTGCTGAATTTGTGGGTTATACAATGTGGCCTGTGCTCACACAAATGTGCACAATCATTAACCAAGCAAAAATGTTACACAACTGTTCTCCATTATTTGCAACCAACCTGACATCATTAAAAAAATAAACTACATGTTCTTAATTGATTGGAGGGAGAAAAGATGCTTACTTGATGGTACCCATAATCAGGGGTGTAGGTAGGGTAGCTGCAAAGAGATTTGAAAGCAATTTAATCACCAAGCAAATATAGAAGGAAATACGTTAATGCAGAGGTGCATTTGTTTCTTTGAGAAGCAATGCTCAAAATGGAAGACTCCTATTGTTGTGGACTGACACTGAACTTAACATGTTAGGTTTTCCCAGCAAAAACCAGTGAGGAAAAAAAACCATTAATATTAGTTGTCATGTGGGACCCCTAAATTCATCAATGTGTAATGAGAGTTAGTGCTATTGCGTGTGGTATGTATGGTATGGCATGGCATGGCATGGTATGGTATGCATGGTCCTTGAGATTGAATTAGTTATGACTGATTCAGTGATAAGGGTCTTTTTTGTGGCTCAGGAATTATGAACATGTAGTTGCCCCATCAAGCAGAAAAAGGAAGGAATAAAGCAATATATATAAAGAATGGTCAAGGTGGCATCCAATGATATGAAATTTTGCATGCACATAAAAGTATAAACTATGCATCCTCGTTGGAACTGACAGAGTAGAGTTTAAGGAAGGAAATTTCTGATAGAACGTATAAAGAATTATCAACTATTATTTGGTAGAACTTTCTAGGTGATTCAAAAAGTTCAACCACCCGCTCAAAATCTTAATATTTTATTTTGCAGTATAATAATATCTTCAACTTTACGATTAACAAGAGACAACATATATACACAGTGAAATTCAATACCCTACAGTAGAAACTTAGAGGACAAAAGATTCGGCTAATGTTAATATATCAAATTCAAATAAACCTAATTAACTATAAGAAAACCACGTTACTTTTTATTTTTCTTTACTATTGAAGAAAAAGAGGTTTGAAACACCTGAGAGAAAGAACAAAGGAGAAAAGTTGTAAATAGAAACAAATAAAGTAACACTGTTCATCTTCAACATTTCTTTGTACTAGCTTTCTGCGGTTACATTGCATCCAAAAACTTAAGTTTGTATACTGTGTCTCCTACTCGTACAATCCTCAGAAAATGAAAGAAGTTAACATAAGAGTAATTTCCCTTCTGTTTTTGTTTATCCGTTCATGGTTTTTTAAGAGTACCTTTTAATTTACCAACTAATACACCCCATAAGACAACAATAACATTGCTGGTGAGAAAATGACTTGATGGTACAGGACATGCAAAAGTACCGAGAGCTGAGGGATTTTATTATGTACAAGATTATAAAACAAATTTATTGACGCAGGACCACTATATATCACACATAAAAAAAATGTACATGCATTGCCACGGATTAAATATTAATTGATCTGTTCCCGTTGTCATCCACATTTCTACTATTACCATAGATGCATCATCAATTACATAAGTTACAAAGCAATGTTTCTCATCGATAGGTAAAATCTACAAGCACCCTATCTTCTTAGGCCTTCTTTAATTTATGACATTAATAACTCAACAATATTGCTTCTGAACCGCAACACTCCTCTTTAAAAGACACGAAAACCTAACCTCCCCACATCTCTATTTTACCCCTATGTCAGGTTGTAGTGCGAAAAATGTAATTTTTTTTTTCTTCCTTCAAGTTTCAACATACATAGAATGAGTCACATTGGTCTTTATTTTAAAACATGTTTTGCCAATGAGTAATCTCAATCAGAAACACAGATAAATGCAGATAATCCGACCGGTCACCTTTAGTATATCCTTTCTTTTAATAATGTTTTTTGTCGTAATAAATACCTTTCTTTTATCATTATTTTGACAGTTGATGTAGTAGTTGATCAAGTGATGAGATTGGAGGAAATGAAATTGAATTGATTAAGGTTTTGAGTGTGGTGGTAGTTAAAAAAGGAAGAGGAAGCAAAGTAGGGGGAGGAAATGCACATGATGGTTGTTGAAAGTTTGGCCTTGTGTGTACTTTTAATGGTGATATGATACGTGAGGATTTTCACGCTGTCACCAAGACCTACTGTAATTGGGGGGGGAGCAGTCAAGCGACATATGTAGACAGCAATGTGTGCGTCTATATGCAGTTCTCAATTAATGCCATGGACCAGTTTCTTTGACTGTGAGTGACAGACATGGGTAATAATAAATGCCCACAGTAAATGTACAAAGCTAACTCACTAACCCATATGGCGGGTACACCAGCGGTGGTGGTGGCGGCGGCGGCTGCGGTGCTAGTGCCGGCGGTCCTGCCGCCGGCACACCGCTGTATGAAGCTGTTCCTGGTGCTCCTCCTTGGAATGTACCTCTTCCTGCATTACCACCCCCACAACACAACCACAAATTTGATCAAGGAACAAAACATTATATTATATTTATGTGTATATGTTTGTGTTTATATATATGTATTATCCTATGTATAATAATAATAATAAGTGATATTGTGATAATGATGATGATGATGTTCATCACATTGAAAGATAGAAAATGCATATAAAATAATTAACCTCTTGGTGGTGATGGTCTAGGTCTTCCGAGAGAAGCAATGTTACAATTTGCTCTTCTTCCATCTATCACTGGGTTTGGATCAGCACATGCCCTTCTAGCTGATTCTGGATCACGGAATGTTACCTGTTATATGGGACAAGTTTTGTGTGTAATGAGGATCAAATCAAACAACACACATGTTGCAGTGAAAGAGAATCAAGTTTGAGGCAGAGTAAAGAGTTAGAGAGATAGAGAGAGAGAGAGAAACATACGAATCCGTAGCCTTTAGATTTTCCTGTGTTCTTATCAGTGATAATGACAGCTTCAAGAATCTCACCAAACTGCTCAAAATATTTGCGCATTTCTTCGGTTGGAGTCTCCCAAGCTAGGCCTCCAACGAAGACCTTAGTGAACGTTGTGTCTCCGAACTGTGATCGGTAATGTGGGTAAGCCATGGTGTCAAGGGAAGAAAAGGGTGACCTTGTTTATGCATGAAAGCTAGTTAAGCTCAAAAGGGTGTCCTTGTTTCTTCTGATCTCTACTTATTGACTTGTCACTGCCATTTTCTCTTCTGGTTTTCTGCTCTCTCTCTCTCTCCCTCTGCGTGTGACCGTGTCTTGTAGTTGTCCTACTCCACCATTCAACAACGCCCCCCTCACGACACAAGAATCATTGAATTTGAAGAGAGGCTGAGGGAAAGGGGTGGTGGGTATGGTTTATGATGGTGTGGTATCGTTATTATTTGATGGTTGTTTGTGACAGAGGAGTTAGTTAATTAAAACAAAAATATACGAAAAGGAAAAAAATAATTAAAAAGAGGGAGTTGTTTTATAAAAATATATATATATAATTTATTGTTCTAAGAGAAAAGGAAAAGGGAGTTTGAAAAAGGGTGGTGGTGGAGGAGAGAGAAAGAGATCTGACAGCTGCAAACTCTAATTTGCTGGCCAAAGAGAGAAGGAAGAGATGGTGTGGGCTTTGTAGTATATCACAAGTGACAGCTGCGTTACTATCTCACTTGAAGTGTTTCCCCTCTGTCTCTGCATTAATATACTCTCCCACCATCCAATCAATTTTCCATTTTGACTTAAACAACTCTTATTTCCTTGTCCTTCTCTTCTTCTCCCCTCATTTCTCATTCTTTTTCCCAATACATTACACACCACCCTACCCTATCTTCACTTTCAAACATGGATCTTATATTCTCTTCTTTATAAAACAAATGTTTATCCCTGCTAACAAGCAAAAGGGTAGGAAGGATTAGTTCCAATAATGTCAGTTTGTATGAATGTTTATTAGGAGAAGTATTCACTAACCAAAGTTTGAACACACCTTTGTATTTGATATTGATATTGATTATACAAAGCATAATTGTGAGGAAACAAACAAAAAAACAAAAGGGTACTGGTTAAAATGTTAGTTTTCCAACAACAAAAGATATGGACCCTCTGATCATGATCAGATGGTTCTTTTTACATGAAAAGAAGAAGTTGTGTGATGTATATAATAAGCAAGAGGGTGTGCGTGCTGTCGTTGGCAGCTTTGGTCTACAGACATGGAATGAAGCAGATCAAATTTTTACTCAGTCCGCTTCCTTTTTCCAAAATGTTTGTTGCAGCAAAAGTTATGCGCATATGAGATATAGATATTGATGTACAAAGTAAAAACAATAATTTCAATATCAATTTGACTTAACTTTTGTTGCTTAATTATATTTGATCATAGATCATGTGCTCGGGTAATTAACTGGACCAATCATGGTTACACCTTTTTTCTTTATGTTGGGACCAAACTATATCCCACATGACCCCAAATCCGCTAATCATAAGCTATTACCAGCAAATCAACCAGAATGAAAGGGAACAGTTACAGTTAGGTTTGAAAGAAAGGATATACTTTTGTTCTTTATTAATTCATTTTTTCTGTTTTTCTTTTTTTTTTTAATTTTCGGTTGAAGGTTGGTGATTATTGCTGGATTGGAAACCATTTTCCGGCTACAATGAAAACAAAACTAAAGACTGTTAAGAGCTATAATGTAGATCCATCACCATCGTATCATTCCTTCATCAATCGCATCATTAACAGTTGTTAATACCAAGCTAATATCCCTCTTATTTTATAGCTAATGGTAGACCATTATCTTGTCCACAACCCACCACCCTCAAAGTCACACCTCCTGCCACCAAATTAACAACTTTATTCAATTCAACTACGAATTTCTTTTACCTTTTATTTTTATATAAATCTCCCTCCTCCCACTTCCAAAGTCTTAGTTGGACCTTACATCAAAATATTATGGAATTGAATTTCATCTTCTAAATAGTTTATATCACAATCTATGTGAATGAAACTACTCACTAACTACTGATCTCATCTGCAAATATCTGATATTGTTCACTTGATTCAATCATGAACGTGAAGGTGTGTGGTTAAGGTTGAATTACACATAAAGATTTAAGTTTTGAGTGTGGATCTAGTGTTTAAGATACCCTAATTCATCCAAAATGATCATGTATAATGTTTTTATGGCAGTGAAAGAAGCCAACTAGGAACACACAAGACACCCCCACAAACAACAGAGTAACAAACACATACACACACATAGAGAAAGAAAGAGGCAGAAGGAGTCATTATCTTGCTTGTTGCCAGCGTTAGGGACGAGGAGACAGCTATAAGGACCCTGTGGTTTTTATGTTAAAAAAACCCTGCAAAACAAACGAGTCCGTGAACTGGCAGTCCTCTCCACGTGGGGTCATATCAGTGTTGAAGAACTATGAGCTGGATTTCCATCTACTCTCTTTTATACTCAAGGGATTTTGGGAAGAACTTTCACATTATTTATACATGACCCCCCAACCTGCCCTTCGTCAACCAACTCCCACCAATCAATCTTCATTTTTAACCCTTCCAATATCATCATCTCGTCTTAGGTTTTAGCACAAACACCTTGCATGCATTCATATTCTCCCCTTAATTCTTCCTCATATGCTTTCTTCTTTTGCCCAGCATTCACTCCACAATGTTCAATCACCCACTCTTCATCATACCACCAAATCACCAATTGTCAACTTCACTCTACTTCATATACATAACTTACAAGTATAAATGCATATATTCTCTCCCCTTTCAAACACTTAACATCGTTACCTTTTTGTCACAAACTAAGATAAAGACCTTTCTCAATCTAATCAGCTAAAGATAGAAGCTTCCGTAATAATGCCTAAAATTGGTTATACCTAATGAAAAATTTTGCTAAGAGATTCAGCTAGGGAGAGGAGACAGATTCTGGGTATAGTAGAATTTGAGGGTGGGAAGTTAGTAAGGCTCATAGCAATTGGGGTTGGCATTTGCATGATTGCAACTGTAACTAACAAATGTGGAGAGGGTTTTAATTATTGCAAAGTTTTTATGTGGTGCACAACTCAATATTCAACCTCACAGTCCCAGCCTTGTCCCTTAAGTACAGTGACTTGTATAGTGTAGTGCTGCAACATCAACATCACAATGCAATTTAAATGAATAGCAGGGGATTCAGATACATTTTTGATGTGTCTCAGTCTCATTTACCTCTGAAAAACAAAAATTAACAGGACCTTCTAGGAAATGGGACTGTGAAAATCTATTCTACCCTCTTTTGTGTATTTGGTCATAAAAAATGTGAAGATGTGCAAGTTATTCTTGGCAATTATAAAGCCATTGCAAACATATTCCTTGTTTCTTTTGGCAGACCAAAAGTAAAAGGAAATAAATGAAAGCTTGAATTATATACTGAGACATGATCCACGTTACCAACTTACTATGGTCCTCTAATGAAGTGAAGAGTCCTTGCTAGCCCAAAAAGGAAAAGGGCTAAACAAAGATGTTATTATATAGGTTAAAATACTCTATTGGTCTATGTTTTTGTTGAAAAATCTCAAATAGATCATAAGATTTTTTTTAGTTTCAATTAGGTCCATATTTTTGAAAATGTGTAACAATTAAGCACATTCCGTTAGTATAGAGTTAACGGTGTTAAAGATGTGTCACGTGTCAGCTCCACATTTTTTTGAATTTTTTTGAATTTTTTTGAATTTTTTTTTTTGAAAATTATTCATGCCACGTGTCACGGCAGTATTGTGCCACGTGTCAAGTCAGTAAGGTGACACATATCAAATCATTGTCTGAATTTCAATTTGGTCCATATATTTATTATTTTTATTACATTTCAGTCCATAATATTGTTAAAATGTTTAATAAAAATATCATTTTCAAAAGTTTTGATGGGTTAATGATGTATTAATGATAAAAGCAATCATCATATCTTAGAATAAGCTTAATTTGAAATTGACCAAAATCAACAATGTGTTTAGTTATACACATTTCAATGCATAGAGAAGAAACTATTTTGTTTCAATGTAAGGAAAGTAAGTTATGTGAAATGTAGTTTTTAAATATGAACATAAACACATAGTTGCTCTGTGTGTATCAAGATAAAAAAGAAAGGTATAAATACACATTTGGTACCCAAACTTTTTCGGAAAATTCAATTTGGTACCCGAACTTTAGGAATGTTCAATTTGGTATCCCAATTTTCTAAAGAGATTCAATTTGGTCCTCTCCGTTAAGGTGGAGTTAACACCGTGTCCGTACAGGACACGTGTCAAGCCATGAAATTTTTATTTTTTTTAATTTTTTTTTTCAAAAAAATTAATTTTTTTTTTTCAAAAAATTTTAAAACTGCCACGTGTCAGTTTATCATCGTGCCACGTGGCAGCTTACAATCATGACATGTGGCAGTGTAATAGTTGTTTTCAATTTAGTACCCTAATTTAAATTTTTGGTTCAATTTAGTACCCAAATTTTTTAAAATGATCCAATTTCGTCCTTTCCTATTTGAGACCAAATTAGTAAATAAGCTTAATTATAA
>Ga0214544_1012836_pt1 | contig 10619 bp, 3 predicted proteins | sample CNSS3metaG_FD_160074 | JGI IMG/M metagenome (GOLD analysis project Ga0214544, IMG submission 160074) | Root nodule microbial communities from cowpea collected in UCLA plant growth center, Los Angeles, California, USA - CNSS3 | ecosystem: Host-associated > Plants > Roots > Nodule | place: USA...
TCTTCTACTTGTCTTGCTGTTTTTGTTCCTTTTATTTTGAGTATTCATGTCTTTTTACTTTGGTTCATCTTCATTTGCTTCATCTTGAACCATCCTTGTGTGCTTTAGGTGTTCTATTTGGTTTCTACCCTTTACTTTTCATTTTAATTGAGTATTTGTTGTTTTTGTTTAGTTCATTCTCTTGTTCTTGAGTTTATTTTGATTTTAAGATCCATATGTTTTGTCTAGAGTCATGTTTAGTCCATATATGTCATTAATTCCTTGTTTAGCTTTTAATTTTCTTTGAATTTGTTGGTGATGTGCTGCTGAATTCTGTTTCAGATTTAAGTGTAGTTTTTAATCCTTAAAAATTAACACTCTCTTCTCTCTTTGAGACTTGGAAATGAACCTTCACATCTAGATAACCTTAGTTATCTTAATGTCTAGTGGGAATTTTCCTTGTGCTTGCTTAACATCACCATAAATCACACTAAATTTCCTTTCAATTAAATGTGCTTTGGTGCTTTTTCATTTCTGTTTTTGAGTTCAGATTGCTATTTAGATCTTAGCAAAGTCTTAGATTAAATTTCCCTTGTGTTTCATTGAGTTTCATGATCTTTTTTTGATTCCTTTAAGTTTCCTTCTCCTTTGTGTTTTTTGTTTCCATTAAAATGCAAATGATCAAGCATAGTGTGGTGGTGATTATGTTTTGTGGTGGAAACTAGCTGCTGTAAGAGCTATAGAAAGAAAGAAAAAGAGCACAAAAAGAATACAAGCAAGTGCCAAAAAGAATCAAAAGAAAAGATAAAAAGAAAGTGGCAAAAGAAGTACACTAGAATCACTATCATCACTTGAGTTTGAGAGCATTATTTTGATGCATTTTACTGCTGTTCCAGTTTCTGTCTGACTGCACACTATTTGTATTTGATTTATCATAAAACATTGGCCAGTGCAAATCCAAATCTAATTTTTCCCTCTTTTAGCTAAGACATAGATGAAAAAGTGAAAAAAAAAAATCATTGAAAAATGTTGAGAAATGAAAAAATGAAAAAATAGCCGAAGCAGAGGATTGAATTCACGTTTTTGGACTGGTAGTGAGTGAAAAATAAAATTTCAGTGCAGTTTTCTAGCTTATTTTGGTTGTTTTTCATCCATTCTAGTGCCATTCATTAGGTAATTCACTTGAGAGCTTCTCCAAACACCATTGTCGCACCACTTCTCCTCTCATCTTTTAACTTCCGCACCTTCATCCTTCTCCATGGAAGCTTCATCAATTTCGCATGGCTTCTCCTTGGCTTCCTTACTCTTGAAGATGGACTCATCATGCTAAAATACTTGAAGGGCCAACACAAGTTGAATAAAAGGCATGCTAAGTGGATGAAATTCTTAGAACAATTTCCTTATATGATAAAGTACAAGAACGACAAAAGTAATGTGGTGGCTGATGCCTTGTCTAGAAGGCACACCTTGTTTTCAAAATTGGGAGCCCGAATTCTTGGATTTGATCACATTCCAGAAATGTGGTACAGATGATGAGGTAGAGACTACAGATTTGAGGACAAATCCTTCTCAAGAGGGAGGGGATGATGAGATGCCTCGAGCTAAGGGACCTACAACAAGAGCCATGGCTAGGAGAATACAAGAGGAATGAGCCTTAAATGCGCATGCAAGGCCCAAGATGAACTTCACATGGGCCAAGGAAGATGTGAAGACCTAGCCTAGGACTCTTTGCTTGTAAATACTAGATTAGGATTTTATTTTGGACTTTGTACTTTGGGCCCAGTAGAATAGGGTTTTCTTTGGGCCATGTATTGGGCCTTAGAGGAAATTGAGCTTTAGAAGTAATTTTGGACCAAAAAGGGGAATTGGGCCAAATGGGCCAAGAGTAGTGTGTCTACTCTAGAAAATCCTAGAAGCTTCTCAAACTTGCTCTCCAAGGATGAGAGTTAGCTTCCCATGGCAAGACAAGTGTGACTTGCTTAAGTGGCAAGTCACACCTCCCATATGCTCCTTTTTTGCTCCAAAATTCAACTTTCTAAACTCCTTTTTCCCTCCACTTTTTGGAGACTCCTTGGTCTCATTTTATCCTATAAATAGAAGGCTTAGGAGATGTACTTTTCAGCTTGAAATTGAGTAATGAATTACTGCCCAAATTTGTGCATAAATCTCTTTTGAGCTCACTTTAGAGTAAACTCTTCTCTAGTTTACTCTAGTCTTCTTCCTTAGGAGTTGGCCTCACCTCTCTTAAGAATCCTTTCACCTACACCAAACCAAACACCTTAAGCTTCTTTCCTTCATGCTTCCGCATCCAACACCATCCATGGAGCCTCCATTCTTCATGTAAGCTTCAATGGAGACAAGAAGAAGCCATCATGTGGTATCATGAGGTAGGTAACAAATGGATTTTTTCTTGCGAGTACAGAAAGGCACTATCCGCACCCGGCCCGACCCATTGTCATCCCTAAGTAACACTAGCCACCTTCCTCCGATTCTTCCTCTTAAAACACTTTTTGTTACGCTATTTTCACCCCTCATTTGGTCCATCCATCATTCATGACCTACGAAACTTTCAACTATTAAGAATAAAATCGAATTTAAACCTATATTTAATCACATTTCAAATAATATATCAATTCAAAATTGGCACAATCAAGCAACATTTTGGAAAATGATTTTGTAGTTTAAACATGGATATACTAAAATTAAATTTAAAAAACATTTACCCAAACTTAGAGGGTAGTGTTAGATATTATTAATTGTACGGGATGGACCGTACGATCTTGAAGGAGACTAGACGGTCAATCAACCATATGTCTAGGGAAGTCATCTTCTTAAGTTTTGGCTGACTGCTCAATATCAACCAGATGACTCAAAATAGGATAACTGTCACTACACCATTTTTTAGTTTAAACAACAACTTAAAAATTGACTCTGATACTAATTGTTGGATCGAGTGCTTACCACTAAGTTAAAAGTTATAGCTAATAGTTAAGGTACAAATCTCTCTACTTATGATTTGAAGAACCAAAGTGTCATGATTTGATCATGACTTGACCTACCTACCTTCCACCACAAGACAATTGATGTACCTTACAACAATTTAATTATTATTAGGTCAAATGATTGGCAATTTAAAAATACTTAAAGTTAAATTAACACAATTTTAAAAATGTGGTCTAAACTAAACACGTGAACCTTGGTCAACAATCTTAAGTAGTCATAGAAAGAATAGAAGTAGACATCATTCAATATGAATGTGTGTATGAGTTATGCCCTTCTGAGAAGAAAGCAAAAAGCTAGCCGTTGAATTGCTTAGGATATGCATTGGTTGTTCTTCCCTTAATAGACAAATACGATAAAGAAAGATCTCACTAGTAGGAGGTGGAGATGGATAAAACCCCAAAACAACTAAAGGTTGACCAGGTCGAAGAGGGAACTAACTTGTAGGATAAGAGTCTCCATTTCCCTATGTATAGCCGATGAGTGAATAAACAACCATAGGAGATCAACCTTTCTCTTTACTCTTTCCAGCTGAAAGAGAATCTAGCTAGTTTCGTAGTGTCAAAGACAGGAGGTTCACAACACTTTACCTTGTTGTTCAATAATCTTGATACCCATCAAAAGTAGTTTGTTTCCTTGAATGACCTTAGGAAGGGCTCACATGCTTTCAAAACGAGATCTTCTGTTGTATGTAGAGATTACCATAGATAATGTGTCGTTGCATGTAACTTGTAGAAGGAATGGGAGGATGATCTTTCTTAGAGTTCGATAAGCAAAAGCAATGCGTGAGACAAAGGAACGAGGTCAAAAAACCAAAGCATTTTCACATTTGATGTCATTGCCACTCTCATCAATCAAATGATTAAAATAATCTATCTTGTAGTATAGAATTGTGTTTAGGGATGAGGAGAAAGACAAAACACTTATACATCATTTTCATCCTATGCTTGGCCCATCTACGGGGCAACATCAGAGGGAAGGAAGAACGAGTGTATCACCTTTTTCTTGGTCAATAAAATTTGGATACCAATTGAGTCCTTTCTACTCTCCGTAGGGCAAACTCTGGCTATAGTAGTTCAGTTTCAAAGCTTTTGATTGTTCCGTTCCTATCCGGGTTAGTTTAGATGAATCGAGTAATTACATTCTAGAACAAAGCAGCCAACCGACCGCTCTTCTTTGGTTATTCATATTTGTCTGGTGCTTAGTTCTGATTCAATGACTAGTGCTTGTTAGAAAAATGTTGTCTTTGAATGGCTGACTTGGCTAAGCACTTCATAATGCACCCATTGACAATATTCATTTTTCGTGCCTGTCTATAGAATAGGAACGAGGTTGTCAAGAAGGTTTCAATCAGGTGTCTATCGCCACCTCAATCAATTCGAGATTCAACATATACCGTGCTCTGCCTCCCATTTAAGTAAAATCTCCTCGTTGGTCGGGATTGTGCCCAGTACCCCACCCACTTCCATCAATCCAATTGCTAAGTTCCAGTTTCTTTTATGCATCTTTCTCCCATGCTTTCTCTATTGGTCAACAATTGACCACATCTATTGTTCTAACTACTCTGTGCAAGAAAGACTATATTTATGGAGGAAATTTGGATTTCTCATAGCAACCAATATGGAACTGGTTGGATAGTGTATTTCAAGACAATCAAAGATGGTGGCTATTTTTAGGTTTCTTATACATCGTCTATCTTTGTTACACCTTGATCTTGCACCGAAAAGATTGTAAAGAACTCGAAACCAAGATGATGAAATAAGAGAGGATTGAAGAAATCAAGTTCCACTATTCTTGGAAAGGCATCAAAGTCTGTATGCGATGCACCCCTTATTAGAAACCTGGATGCCATCCCTACCCATGACGTATAAATGGGAGTTTCTTTTCCTTCTACCTCTTTTGGGGTTGTATACTATAAGTAGTCTAGTATACTTTACTTGTAGGAATACTAAAATAGGGAGTTCTCTTAATCTAATTACAGACGTAAGGTAAGACTAACAAGTTTTCAAGCTGATAAAAGAAATCTAGCAAGAAAGGAGGAAATCAAATGGCAATCTCTGAGTCTGTGTGAGAAATTATAAGAGCTAGTTCCATTGGGCCTTCCCCTACATATAATCTAGTGGAAGTTGTCGTTCTCGGGCTAGTAGCTTTGAAAGCCTAAAAGAGGAAGTTTCTGACATAAGAGATGGCTTCAGACTTGACCTGAAAAGTTCTAGTTACATCTATTGGATTAAACCGAAATATAAGCTTTCTTGTAGCATGCGTGTGTTCAATGTCTTCTTTTGCTTGAATTCGACTAGATCCCTTACCACCTAGTAGTTCTCACTAGTAGGCTACCAGGGAAACTTGGTGGAGCCGTTGGTTGTTCTTTGTCTCTCTTGCCCTTAGTGGGCGCCCTAGTCGACCTCTTCTCTTTATTCACTTTACTTTCTGTAGACCCCTGACTCTATGTCTCGTGCTTTTCAGCCTGAATTCCATTCTCGTAATTATTTTATTTTATGAAACTACATACATCAATTAATAAAATAGTATAGTAATATAATATAAAATAGAGACTTACTTACAAGTGGCCCATTCGAGGACTCTTGGGTAAGATTAGAAAGCAAGACTGTAAGATCCACTAAATTTAATTAATTAAATAATTAATTAATTAATAAATGCGGGTAGTGAGAGCCTTTATGGCATTAAATGTTGATTGATGTGATGTGGAATAGTATTAACTCAAATGGTTGAGAGTACTTGATTGTGTGAGAGAACTTGGGTTCAAGTCCTATGTATGCCATTTATGCGTTGTTTAATTTATTATTGTTTTGATAATATGTTGAATCATGAAGAGTGATAATATAATCCTATATTTATAAGAATTATCACGAAACATGAATGGGTTGAATGGTTGTGCATTGAATTGGCATTGACATGGTGAGAGGTTCAAACATTGGTAGGACGAAATTAAACTTTCTTTTTGTCAAAATTCTTTTTGGCATGAATGTGAAAGGGCATAGGAACCCTAGCTGGCCAAGGAGTAACCAAGAAGGGCTGAAAAACAATCCATAATGATCCATTGAATGGCAATTACCATCAACATTAAACCAATTTTCGTTTTGGAACATTAACCTATCATTAAGGCACCATTAAAAGGCCAATTTTGGGTGAGAAGAAAGGTTTCGGTGTAAGCCATTGTTGCATAGTGAGAAGAGAGCGAATTTGGAGAGTGTGTTGTGAGAATTGAGTGTAATTGGGAGCTGAATTGAAGGGAAGTGCTAGGTGACATAGCGATCAAGGGAGAAGGCAAGAACTCACAAGTTAAGCAAGGATTTCCAAGTTAGGGGAGCTGGACTTTGTGAATTTTCTTTGTGTTATTATTTTTGCATGGTGTATGATATAAGATTTCCTATTTTCTTTCCACTCAACTCAAAATTCCAGGTATCTAGAACTTTTCCATAAACCGCTTGGCGGGAGATGAACTGCCGCCAGGCGACACATGTAATTTTGTGTTGTTTCTGGGTTTCTGGAGAGGAACCGCCTAGCGGCATGACCCTGGCTGCCAGGCGATACATGCATGCAACTTATTTGGCTAGGTTTTTGTTTGAATGGCCTGACGATGATGTACTACCGCCAGGCGACGCGAGTCAAATTGACTCGATTTTGGGTTTTTACATGTTTTGGGCAACTTTTGATCGGTGGAAAACAGACTTTAATCATGGATTGATTAAAGGGAAGGGATTAATGGTGGAATTATGTGGTGATACGAGGAAAATGAACGATTTTTGGTATGAACTGGTTTTAGGGTTGAGCAATTAGGGATTTTTGATGCATGCTTTAAGTCCAGCATGAATTGGACTAGGAGTGATTCATTTGATCTTAATTTATTAAGGTTTAGATGTAGTGGATTCTATTATAGTCTGATGAATGGATGAACTGAGGGGATGGTAATTTGAGGACTCTCGGGTGCTGGGAAATTTTGGAATTTTTTCTAGAATGGGATACACCGCCTGACGGCACGGGGCCTGCCACCAAGCGTCGGCGTAGTAAAATGCAACCTTGCGTGGCTGTGAGGGATTTTAGGCGTTTGGGGGCTTTCTGCGAGAAATTGTTTTAGGATGGTGGAGCTTGGGGTCACTAGACCAAGAGTTAGTGAACCGAAACCACCTAAACTGTAGGTAAATTATGTTGGGTTAAGAAAATGGGAATAATGGAAAATATAATGTGATAAATGTTGTGATAAATGTTGTGATGCATAAATTTGTTGTATTGGAATATAGTAATCTGATGTGCCTTATTTGGATACCTTAGTCAATGCATGAGGTTAGTTAAGATAAGAGTATAGATGGTTGATGCTAGAAGTGCAGTAGGTAAAATCCATCATGGGAAACTATGGTAATCATGGTACTGCGAGGGAAACTATGATTAATCTACACCTGAATGATGAATGAGAGGATTTCCATGATTTGGTTGTACTAATGGATAGACTAAAGGGTGAGAATAATTCCAATTGGAAAGGTCATGAGCGAATTGTCACCTTTAGGCAATAGAGTCGTGGATACTAGAGGGTATGTCATAGAGATTTTGGATTGTTCAACTTCAACTGAAGGATGCGAATGCCATAAGGAAACAACGAGTGGAAGAATTATGCAATAGACTCAAACTAGTAATGCGCAAGTACTCGTGTAGCGCGTGGCAATGGTGATTAACCCGCCAGGCGATAGCCACTAACACAGTGAGGTTATGAGGTGATTGGCGCATGACGGTGAAGGTGGTCCCTCCAGGTGATGTTTGATGATCAGTGAGCTTTGAGGCGCTAGGAGCAGTGCCAATTAATAATGTATAGGCTATACTTGTGTTTTGCATGATTTGGATGTGCGTGATCTACAAGGCTTTGGTGATATCTCGAAGATCGGCTTGCAGGTGTTCCTTGAGTTGTGGCTCGGAATGATCCCTTGAGTTGTGGCTCAGGATAGGGCTTTTGAACCTTTAATTCACACAAATAGTTAGCCATGGAGTCAAGATCTATGATGCTCACACGAACCTACCCGCTCGTGGTCCTTCCTCTACCAACCTTTTCACTCGTAGTCCTGCTCTACAAACCTTCCCGCTCGTAGTCCTGCTCTACGGACCTACCCGGTCGTAGTCTAACACATATGATCCACCATTTACGAACCTCTCCACTCGCAGTATCTCTCAAGTGTAAGCACGAAATATATGAACCTCACTACTCGTATCCCCACATAAGAGTAATATGATATGAATCTCCTTGCTCATATCATCACGTGTTCACCACCATCCATGAACCTACCACGACACAACATCTCCTGATCCAAGTCTTGCATTAATGCATACAAGCAATACACGCATGCAACTACTTGTAGCACTATCGCCTGGCATAGCCTAAGCGCCGCCAGGCGAAATTCCTATGCAGACCGCTTGGCGGGACACCCTTGCCACCGGACGCCAAGCGCCAGGCCTCACCCAGACCCACTATTTCAGAGTCTATCGTCTGGTGGATCACACCTTGCCGCCAAGCGCCACGCGTTGCAAGGACACCCCTATTGGTCCTACACATGGTGGAGACTTGCAGGTCGCCAGACGCCACACCAGTAGCGCATTTCTGCTGATTTTTGGCACCTAAAAAGGATTTTTTCTTCGATCTGATTTACTTCCAAGGGAAAAAGGCACACTCTTATATCATAACCTAATTCTAATTACCTAGCCATATCAACGGGGTTTAATTACCTACAACTCATATTCAACATTCAAACATTCCAAAACACGTGATTTACCAACCACGCAATAATAACACCATGACTTAATCAACTTATAACAGAACCAAACTCTTACTCAATCCATGTACCAAATTCAGGTCATTAGCAATCTTATACTTAACCAACTTTTATACACCTTTTCATCATTCAATTGCTATGCCTAATTTCACCTACTCCAATGCACCAAAATCCACATTTCTAGTTTAGTTATCCTTTTTTTTTCTCATTTCCCTGTTCCAGATTGTTAGACCATCACTAAGAATTTATTACGAAACTCTAATTCACTTTGCCGTAAGCACATCACCTCACTCTATGCATTGCCTTGTTTATCACTGACCCCTATTCAATTATTTTAATCTCTTTGTCACACTTAGTTTCCTTTCAACTCAATTCAATGATAACTCTCTCTCAGCCATCCCATAAATTTTCATAACCATCTCATTGTTCACCACTTATTATTGGCCGCCAGGCAGCACATCAGTTCCTGGGAATAACCCAGGTTCTTCTATGCCTTTGGACACCATTTTATTTAACCTTCAAAATCCAAGAATTCATGTACGAACCAATAGTTCACAATCATTTCATTTCCAGTTGCGTACTCAACCAATCACATCATACTAATCCAACCAATTCGTAATTGACTCCTATTTCCCTAATTCTGATTCATTCATCAATTTAACACAAACGCTTCATGTTTATATTCCCAATTTAGTTCCCACACATCATAATGATAACAACACGATGGCATCACGCATTTACACAGAAATACACAAAACAAAGACAATCACCACGCGTCGCCTGGTGGGTTTACCTTCGCCACCAAGCGGTTCATAGTAGAACCCAGAAAACTGGGCAGAGAAGATGATACAATCTATCAAACACGAATAAAAACATGCAAGAATGCCTCCCCTCACATGGTAATCCTTGCTCCAAATGGTCTTTTAACCTTTGCTTTATGATGCCCAAGAACCTTCCTTTGCTTCTCCAAAAACTCAGCTCTCCTTCTTCCAAAAACTCGACGATCACTCTCTCAATTTTATCTTCAGAATTCCCTTTCCACATGCCCAATTCAGTTTCTCTCTTCCTCTCTCACGTTTTCCTTCTTTCCTCTCCAAAAACTACCTTAGTTAAGTGTAATTAACCCAAAAACCGAAAATGCCATTAAGTTTCATGTTAATGGCTATTCAAGAACCATTATTGGTTGTCTCCCAGCCCACTAGGCTACCTCTCTTGGCAATGCACAACCACTTCAACTAATTCATTTTTCGTGATAATTCCTATAATTTTAGGATTACATTATCACTAAGCACATTCAAACATAACATTAAAATAATACACATATTAAAATATCATACAATTGGCATACATAGGACTCAAACTTAAGTCCTCCCACAATAATCAAGTACTCTTAACCAATTGAGCTAGTACCTTTCCACGTCATAACAATTCGCATTAAATGACATAAAGGCTCCTACAACCCGTATTTATTAAATTATTTAAATTTCTAAGGTCTTATAGATAATAGATGAACACGAGAAACTCTTGAGTTGTGGCTCAGGTTCATGAATGTTGCTTGTGTACGTGTGCATGTTGTGGCGCGTACGGATGGGTCTAGTTAGATTTCCCTCCTTAGTATTAAGATGACTTGTTTGGTAGTCTTGGGACGTTACGAATGTTATTCGTATTAGGAACTCCACCTGGCATTACAAAGTGTGGTCCGTAGCATGGTTCCCCGCACGTGCTATACCAGTTGTGGCTGGTAGGTGTGGCAACATGACATCTTGAGATACTCATCAGAAGACGTAGAACACGGTTAATATGGTGGTGGCCATGTGGTATGGAATCAAAGGATGAAATTTCTTTGGTGGGACTGTGATATAT
>Ga0214544_1012841_pt1 | contig 10614 bp, 6 predicted proteins | sample CNSS3metaG_FD_160074 | JGI IMG/M metagenome (GOLD analysis project Ga0214544, IMG submission 160074) | Root nodule microbial communities from cowpea collected in UCLA plant growth center, Los Angeles, California, USA - CNSS3 | ecosystem: Host-associated > Plants > Roots > Nodule | place: USA...
AAATGCCTCAACAACCCATGCTATATTGTGAGGTATTTGATATTTGGGGTATTGATTTTATGGGTCCTTTTCCTCCTTCTTTTGGGTTTTCTTATATTTTGCTTGCTGTAGACTATGTCTCCAAATGAGTGGAAGCCATAACTACAAGGACTAATGATTCTCGAGTTGTTATGAGTTTTGTCAGGTCTAACATTTTCTATAGGTTTGGGATACCACGAGCCATCATCAGTGACCAGGGGACTCATTTCTGTAATAAGCTACTTGAGAACATGTTGAAGAAGTTTGGGGTGACACATCGCATTGCTACACCATATCACCCCCAAAGTAATGGGCAAGCAGAGATCTCTAATAGGGAGATTAAAAAGATACTAGAGAAAGTAGTGAAGCCTAGTCGAAAGGATTGAGCCACAAGATTGGATGATGCACTTTGGGCACACAGGACAGCCTACAAAACACCTATAGGTATGTCGCCTTTCAGGGTGGTTTTGGAAAGGCTTGTCATCTACCTGTGGAGATTGAACATCGGGCCTATTGGGCCTTGAAAGCATGCAACTTGGATTTGGAAGAAGCAGGAAATGAGCAAAAACTTCAGTTGCAAGAACTAGAGGAGATTAGGCTTGCAGCCTATGAAAACTCAAAGTTCTACAAAGAGAAAACCAAGAAGTTCCATGACCAGAAGCTTGTGGCTAGAAAGGATTTCAAGGTAGGCCAGAAGGTGTTACTATACAAATCCAAGCTTGGTCACATGAGTGGTAAGTTGCGCTCTACTTGGGAAGGACCATACATTGTTACAGAAGTCTTCCCTTATGAAGCAGTGGAGATCAAGGAAGAATCCTCAGAAAGGACTTTTAAAGTTAATGGGCATCATCTTCAGATATTTAATGAAAATCAAGATATGTTGAATAAGACGATAGATGGGATGAACTTGACTTCTCCCTCATACCTTCCACCTTGAGGAGGTAAGTACCCTTAATACTTTTTCTTTGCATTTTATACATATTGAATACATTGAGGACAATGCATGGATAAAGTGTGGGGGTGTGGGGAGCTTTCCCCCTTTTCTGATTTTGTTTTCTATTTATTTTGTTTTTCCTTTTCTGATTTTGTTTTCTGTTTGTTTTTATTAAAAAAAAAACAAAAAAGTTTTTGCTTTCAATAAAACATATTGACATAGGATTTTTGGATTTGATTCACTAATTGGAACGATCATAATTCTGGGAAAATAAAAGTCATGTGCTCTGAGTGGATTGTTATCTGTGATTTACTAATTGAGTTGATTTGAGAGTTTTTGGAATAAATCTTTTGAGGGTGATATCAAGATTATAATTATGTCCGCAATTTATTTTTCAGCTTAATAAAAAAAAATGATGTAAAAATATAGCTTTTGAAATTATTTTTACAAAAATAATTAATAACGAAAATTTGAAAATTTTTATAAAATAAGGTTTAGAAAGTAATTATTAATTATAAAAAATTTTATTACGTTATTCTATAAATATTTTTTTATTCAAATATGTTACTTTCATTTATACATTTTAATATTTTTTTCTAAGACAAATCAAACTTATATAATGATAATATTTAATTATTTTTCAAATAGCGGACAATTTGGTATTCATGTTTTTCCTTCATTTAAATATATTTTTTAATCTATCACATTTATCAAATCACTCACAAACTTTAACAAAATTTCCTTTAAATTCATCCACTTTCACCTTTAATCCCCTTAATGTGAACAAGACAAGCTTCACACTCTAATCCACTTAAATTCATCCTCTCCCTCTCCCTCCAATCAACTTTGAGGGAGTGAGAGAGAGGGGAAGGAAGAGGGAAATTCCTCTATTTTTCTATCATATATGTTATCTAATGGTTTGAAGGTGATATAGAGATTACAATTATGTCCGCAATTTATTTTTCAACTTAATTATGAAAATGATGTAAAAATATGACTTTTGAAATTATTTTTACAAAAATAATTAATAACGAAAATTTGAAAATTGTTATAAAATAAGGTTTAAAAAGTAATTATTAATTATAAACTTTTTTATTATATTATTTTATAAATATTTTTTTATTAAAATATGTTACGTTCAATTATACATTTTAATATTTTTTCTACGACAAATCAAACGTATATAATCATAATTTTTAATTATTTTTAAAATAAAGGACAATTTGGTCATCTTGTTTTTCTTTTATTTAAACATAATTTTTAATCTATCACATCAAATAAATCACTCATCAACTTTAACAAACTTTAGCAAAGGGATACAGACAAGAAGAAGGTATAGATTATGATGAGACATATGCTCCAGTTGCCAGGTTAGAAGTTATACGTTTACTTCTTGCCTATGCTTCTCTCATGAAATTTAAACTATATAAGGATGGATGTCAAAAGTGCTTTTCTAAATGGATTTATAAAAGAAAATGTGTATGTTGAACAACCACCTGGATTTGAAGACTATAAGTTTCCTAATCACATTTATAAATTAAAGAAAGCATTGTATGGATTAAAATAAGCACGTAGATCTTGGTATGAACGATTAAGTAAATTTTTGTTAGAAAATGATTTTGAAAGAGGTAAAATTGATTTAACCTTGTTTATTAAAAGAGTAAATGAGCATATTTTACTAGTTCAAGTTTATGTAGATGACATAATATTTGGGTCTACTGATAGTTCACTATGTAAGGGCTTTGCATGCATAATGCAGGGAGAATTGACATTCTTTTTGGGTCTTCAAATTAAGCAAATGGAAAATAGAACTTTCATTTCTCAATCTAAGTACTGTAAAGAAGTACTTAAGAATTTTGGAATGGATACTGCTAAGGAAGCAAGTACTCCTATGGGAACCTCCTGCTACTTTGCCAAAGATGAATCAGGAATAGAGGTAAATCAAACTATGTTTAGAGGCATGATAGGTTCTTTGTTGTATCTTACTGCAAGTAGGCCTGACATTATGCAATATGTATGTATGTGTGCTCGTTTTCAAGCCAATCCAAAAAAATACTTAAAAGGAACTGCATGTTTTTGACTTTGGTATCCTTCAGGGGCATCTCCTAACTTGATAGGTTATTCAGATGCTGATTATGGTGGTTGTAAAATAGATAGAAAAAGTACCAATGGTACTTGTCACCTCTTAGGTAGTTCATTAGTCTCTTGGCACTCGAAGAAACAAGCCTGTGTGGCTTTGTCAACTACAGATGTTGAATACATAGCAGTTGGAAACTGTTGTGCTCAAATTCTTTGGATGAAACAACAACTAGAAGACTATAATATCTTTCTCAATCACATACCTCTGAAATGTGATAATACCAGTGCTATTAATTTAACCAAAAATCCCATAATGCACTCTAGGACAAAGCACATTGAAATAAGGCATCATTTCCTAAGAGATCACATTAATAAAGGGAATTGTGAGATAGAATACGTAGATACAAAGCATCAATTAGCTGATATATTTACCAAACCTTTAGCTAAAGATAGATTTTATGAATTAAGAAGAGACTTAGGCATATTAGAGATCTCTTAAATTGCCAAAACTCAAAGTCCTTAAAAATCCAAAAAATAGCGTCAATAATCCGAAAAATAGCGTCAATAATCGATTATAAGTGTCAATAATCGATTATCAAACACTCTTAAAAAATCCCAAAACATACTGGAATAATCGATTATTTGGGGCAATAATCGATTATCCTTAAATTCTGAACCTTAAAATTCAAAAAAACATTTTGTAATAATCGATTATTTGGGGCCATAATCGATTATCCTTCATTTTGAGCCAAAAATCAAAAACTCACTGGAATAATCGATTATCACTTAGGATAATCGATTATCAGCTCGTCAGACTTCATATTTTGCCCAGTTCATGAACCAATAATCGATTATCACCTTAGGAAAATCGATTATTACACGTCGTTGGACCAAATAAATTCAAAAACTAGCTGTTGCAACGACTAGATTTGCATCAAATCACGTGTATATGACCGTTGGAGACTCTGCTCTATATATCTTAGCCATTTTTGTCATCAGAACACTTTTTTTCTCTCCATCAACACTCAAGAAACTCTCATTTTCTCAAAAACTCTCAAAAGCTTCCCTCTCTTTTACCTCAACCATGGCTGAATCCTCAAGTGGAAAGATTCCTACCCGCAGAAGGACTGCATCTCGTGCTTCTCAACCCTCAACTACACCTAGAACTGCTTTCATTGAAGGATAGATTTCAGATGAAGAAAGAAGATCTGAATTCATCACATTATGGAAAGACAAACCCCTCATCACTCTGAAATTCATCCAGTCTCAATGGTTTGTCAATTGCCATTTCACAATTCAAAATTTTCTAGCTGAACAAGGGGTGAAATTCTTCACAGAGATGCAAGGCACCTACTACCCAGATTTGGTACGAGCCTTCTACTTCAATTACAAATTCAGAGATGGAGTTGGGTTCACAAAGGTAAAAGATGTCGACATTATTCTAGATGATGATATTTGGGAAAATATTGCACAATTTCCCATTCATGATGGCACATCTCCAATCCTCACTGCTGGCATTGAAGGGTTCAACAGAATTTTTGCATATAGATCCTTTATGCGACGCCCGGATCAGGAAATCGGCCGCCAATTGCTAGCAGGACCTCTCAAAGTCGATGAGCGTCTACTTCACTATCTCATTGTCTGGATTTTATGTCCACGTGGTACAAATTACGCACAGTGCAGTGAAGCGGATCTTATGATAATCTATGCTATGCTCAACCACATTCCTATCCATTGGCCAAGCATCATTCTTGACACCATGCTCAAATCCAAGAGATTGCCTCAATATCCACTCCCATATTCCTTGCACATCTCTCGTATTTGTCAGTACAAAGGGGTAAATGTCTTTGATGAACAATCTCACAAAACCACTGAGGCAAACAAAATTGTAGAAAACTCCTTGAAGCAGATGAAATTTATTCCTTTTGGGAATACTTACATTCACAAGGATGATATGCCTTCCTCGGACAATGAAGAAGAAGAGAATCCTCCCACTGCTCCTATTCCTCCTGTTGACACACATATTGGATCATCCAGTGGTGTTGGTGGCTCATCCTCTTCTTTAGAGGATAACATTTTAAATCTCAATCAGAGACTTGAAGAATTCTTTCTTCTCTCCACTCACAGACATGAAGAAGTCACTGGATTAATTAGAGAATTAGATTCTAGGATTTCTAACTTAGAACATAAATTTGATAAGTATGATGAAGGTGATGACATGAGTCAAGACTTTTAAAGGTCTACATCATAGTTATTTTTTACTATTGTAATATGTTTTCCAGTTTTTATTAATAAAAGTCTATTTTTTGTTATTCTTTACCATTGTCAAATTGAGGGGGAGTTTCTCTATTAAAACTTTTTTTCATATGATCAAAACAGGGGGAGAAAAAGTTTAAAAGTTTAAATCAATCAGTGCTACTAACAAATCTACTTGTAAGATATTTTGATTGCAAATACTTTAAACATATTGTTTTGATCATCATCAAAAAGGGGGAGATTGTTGGCAAAAGCAATACAAGTCTAAATGCTGAAGCAAGATTTTGGTGATGATAAAAGAAGCCTGAAAGCCATCTAGAAGTCAATATGAAGACCATGTGTTGTTATGTTTAAAGCTATCTTGTAAAATGTAATTAGATTAGTTAGAATCAGTATTGTACAAGAAAATTCTGGTATTTCTCGAAAAATCAAAGTGATAATCGATTATCACTTAGAATAATCGATTATCCTGAGCTGAACCAATTTTTTCAAGAAAGCACTGGAATAATCGATTATCACCTCTAATAATCGATTATCTGCTCAAAAATTTGTTTTTCATAAACCACACTGGAATAATCGATTATCACTAGTGATAATCGATTATCCTGGTCAGTTGGGCGCGACTGTTCAGCTTTTTGACCTAATTTCTGGAACCTCTATTTAAGGAACCTCAGAGTTACTTCTCACTTACCTTTTTGAGAAGCTAGAGTGCTAGTGTTGTGATTGCAAGAGAGTTCTCTGAGTGTTCTCAATAAAAGCTTTGAAAAACCTAGTGTGGGTAGAGCGATAACTTTTCCTGAGAGGTGTTCTAGGAGATTGAGTGCTGCTGCTGTTGCTAGGAAAGCTAAGGTCAAGGTTCTCTGTGTGATTCAGAGAAAGGTGTTCATCTCTTGTGTGATTCAAGAGAGGTGTTTTCTTTCCTTACACTCTTAATATTTGATTGTAAATCTGTTACTTGTTAGTGATTTAGTTAATCTCATTTTTGAGAGATTAACAACTGGACGTAGGGTCTTTTGATCCAAACCAGTATAAATACTTGTGTTCAATCTTCTTCTCTATCTCTTTATTTCATCTATTATTGTGTTTAAAGAAATTACACTGATTTAATTGATAAATTGTGGAAAAAATTTCAAGTATTAATTTTATTACTTAAAACCAATTCACCCCCTCTTGGTTTTTGTCCACACGCTTAAACATTCCGCTGCGCGATACCGACACGCAATTTATGTTTCAGGTTAATTATGAAAATGATGTAAAAATATGGCCTTTGAAATTATTTTTACAAAAATAATTAATAACAAAAAATTTGAAAATTATTATGAAATAAGGTTTAAAAAGTAATTATTAATTATAAATTTTTTTTATTAAATTTTTTTATAAATATTTTTTTTAATAAAATATGTTATTTTCATTTATACATATTAATATTTTTTCTACAACAAATCAAACTTATATAATGATAATTTTTAATCATATTTAAAATAAAGGACAATTTGGTAATCTTATTTTTGCTTGATTTAAATATAATTTTTAATCTATCACATCCATCAAATCACTCACAAACTTCACCAAGACAAGCTTCACACTCTAATCCACTTGAATTGATTCTCTCCCTCTCCCTCCAATCAACGTTGAGGGAGAGAGGGGAAGGAAGAGGGAAATTCCTCTATTTTTCAATCATCTTATGTTATCCAATGGTTTGAGGGTGATATCAAGATTTCAATTATGTCTGCAATTTATTTTTCAACTTAATTATGAAAGAGATGTAAAAATATGGCTTTTGAACTAATTTTTCAAAAATAATTAATCACGAATTTTTTAAATTGATATAAAATAACGTTTAAAAAGTAATTATTAATTACAAATTTTTTTATTACATTATTTTATAAATATTTTTTTAATAAAATATGTTATTTTCTTTTATACATATTAATATTTTTTTCTACAACAAATCGACCTTATATAATAATAATTTTTAATTATATTTAAAATAAAGGTCAATTTTGTTTTTTCTTGATTTAAATATAATTTTTAATCTATCACATCCATCAAATTACTCACAAACTTCAATAAACATTACTCTAAATTCACTCACTTTCACCATTAATCCCCTTCAAGTGAACAAGACAAGCTTCACACTCTAACCCACTTGAATTCATGTTCTCCCTCTCCTTCCAATGAACGTTGAGGGAGTGATATCATCTTATGTTATTCAATGGTTTGAAGGTGATATCAAGATTACAATTATGTCTGCAATTTATGTTTCAGGTTAATTATGAAAATGATGTAAATATATGGTATTTGAAAATTACTTTTTACAAAAATAATTAGTAACAAAACTTTGAAAATTGTTATAAAATAAGGTTTAAAAAGTAATTATTATTTATAAATTTTTTTATTACATTACTTTATAAATATTTTTTCAATAAAATATGTTATTTTCATTTATACATATTAATCTTTTTTTTTCAACAAATCAAACTTATATAATCATAATTTTTAATCATATTTTAAATAAATGACAATTTTTTTTCTTGATTTAAATATAATTTTTAATCTATCACATCCATCAAATCACTCACAAACTTCAACAAACTTTACTCTAAATCCACTCACTTCCATCTTTAATCACCTTAAAGTGAACAAGACAAGCTTCACACTCTAATCTACTTGAATTCATCCTCTCTTTCTCCCTCCAATCAACGTTGAGCGAGAGAGGGGAAGGAAGATGAAAATTCCTCTATTTTTCAATCAGCTTATGTTATGCAATGGTTTGAGGGTGATATAAAGATTACAATTATGTCCGCAATTTACTTTTCAACTTAATTATGAAAATGATGTAAAAATATGGCTTTTGAAATTATTTTTACAAAAATAATGTATAACGAAAATTTGAAAATTGTTAAAACATAAGATTTAAAAAGTGATTATTAATCAATTTTTTTTTATTATGTTATTTTATAAATATTTTTTTATTAAAATATGTTACTTTCATTTATACATATTAATATTTTTTCTGCAACAAATCAAACTTATATCATGATAATTTTTAATCATCTTTAAAATAAAGGACAATTTGATAATCTTGTTTTTGTTTGATTTAAATATAATTTTTATTCTATCACATCCATCGAATCACTCACAAACTTCAACAAAATTTACTCTAAATTCACTCACTTTCATCTTTAATCCCCTTAAAGTGAACAAGACAAGATTCACACTCTAATCCACTTGAATTGATTCTCTCCCTCTCCCTCCAATCAACGTTGAGGGAGAGAGGGGCAGGAAGAGGGAAATTCCTCTATTTTTCAATCATCTTATTTTATGCAATGGTTTCAGGGTGATATCAAAATTAGAATTAAGTCCGCAATTTTTTTTCAGCTTAATTATGAAAATGATGTAAAAATATGGCTTTGGAAATTATTTTTACAAAAATAATTAGTAACAAAAGTTTGAAAATTGTTATAAAATAGGGTTTAAAAAGTAATTATTATTTATAAAATTTTTTATTACATTATTTTATAAATATTTTTTCAATAAAATATGTTATTTTCATTTATACATATTAATATTTTTTCTACAACAAATCAAACTTATATAATCATAATTTTTAATCATATTTAAAATAAAGGACAATCTTGTTTTTTCTTAATTTAAATATAATTTTTAATCTATGACATCCATCAAATCACTCACAAACTTCATCAAACTTTACTCTAAATCCACTCACTTTCACCTTTAATCCCTTTAAAGTGAACAAGACAAGCTTCACACTCTAATCCGCTTGATTTTATCCTTTCCCTCATCCTGCAATCAATGTTGTGGGAGAAAGGGGAAGGAAGAGGGAAATTTCTCTATTTTTCAATCATTTATGTTATGCAATGGTTTGAGGGTAACATCAAAATTACAATTATGTCCGCAATTTATTTTTCAGCTTAATTATGAAAATGATGTAAAAATATGGTTTTGAAATTATTTTTACAAAAATAATTTATAACGAAAATTTGAAAATTGTTAAAAAATAAGATTTAAAAATTAATTATTAATTATAAATTTTTTTATTACGTTATTTTATAAATATTTTTTATTAAAATACATACTTTCGTTTATACATACTAATATTTTTACTACAATAAATAAAACTTATATAGTGATAATTTTTAATCATATTTAAAATAAAGGATAGTTTGGTACTCTTGTTTTCTCTTGATTTAAAAATAATTTTTAATCTATCGCATCCATCAAATCAAGGGCGGAACTAGGTAATGACAAGGGGGAGCAATGGCTCCCCCATTTTTTATTTTGAATTTTTTTATATATTTATATATTTTTTAAAGTTATATTATATATTATTTTTATTAAGTTTATATTATGGAAAATTATAATAAAAGATAAAATAAAAAATTTTAATGGAGACATTAATTTATAAATGAGATTAGGGTTTTTTTTTCTGACTATAAGATCTTTCCAGGTAAATTATCATGAAAGTGTGTGAAGAGAGATAAATACAAAGAGATAGATTGGGAAATAGAGGTTGGAAACACATAGATTGAGATTGATGTATACATTCTTGCATGATTTCTCACAAATGAAGGTTAGTATCATATTATGATTTATGTATGTTATTTTATAATTCTTTTTAGGATGTTTCTTCCAAATTAAGTTTATCCCAAATTAATATAAACCCTAATTATGATTTTAGGGATTCTTTTATGAAATTGGTATTGATGAAGGATTATCTTGTTCCTTTTTAAGATTATTGAATATGGTGTGAGTTGATTAAGAAAGCTAAGTGAAATCCCCACTAGACATTAAGATAGCAAGTTATCTAGATGTGAAGGTTCCTTTCACAAAGCTCAAGAGAAGAAGATGATGGATTGATTCAAAACAAAAAGGAAATCGAAGGCACATAAACCATAGAAAACCAAGAACAATTAAAGGAAGAAGAAAACATAAAATGGAAAGGAAAGAAATGGTAAAAATGTGAGAAGCACGCCACTACAAGATTAGGCTAGAAGCCATGATAACCTTGAAGATTAGTGGATGTGTGCCGCCACTTGCTATGCAAGATAAGGCTTAAAAGTATTCACTCCCTAGGGAGGAAACTCTCACAAATGGTTGAGACACAAGAGTGTTTTTACTTTAAAATCTTCAACCCTTTTACATGTCTACGAGCACCCCTTATATAGAAGAGTTTAGGGGCCTCTAAGCAAATAAAAGATACCTAAGGATGTCTCTACAAAAACCTAACCCTAGCTTCTAGAAACTAGGTCAAATAAGGTTACAAAATTGAGAGACAAAAGAGCTAACTATGGTGTGTGCAAGGC
>Ga0214544_1012844_pt1 | contig 10610 bp, 11 predicted proteins | sample CNSS3metaG_FD_160074 | JGI IMG/M metagenome (GOLD analysis project Ga0214544, IMG submission 160074) | Root nodule microbial communities from cowpea collected in UCLA plant growth center, Los Angeles, California, USA - CNSS3 | ecosystem: Host-associated > Plants > Roots > Nodule | place: USA...
ACACGTTGCTGCCAGCACTGTTTTTATGTGGACCATTCAAAGATAGCTACACAAGACAAGGTTAGAACATGAAAACACCATATTCAAGGACAACCAAAGCTCTAGATACCAAATGATGAAGGATTATCTTGTTTCCTTTTAGAGTTATGAATATGGTGAAGTTGTTTAAGAAAGCTTTTTGAAAATTCCCACTGGACATTAAGATAACATGCTATCTAGATGTGAAGGTTCATTTCTCAAGCTCATGAAAGGAAGAAGAGAGTTGGATTCAAGCTTAAACACACACGGCAATAACAACACTTAAAGAGCAAAATGAAAGAAGAAACAATAAAAATGGAAAGCATAGAAGATGAAGAATGGAAGAAGCACGCCACTCATAGGGGGGATCTAAGCCAACCAAACCCTAGAGATGAGTGATGGTGACGCCACTTGCAAGCAAGATAAGGCAAAGGTGAGTTCACTTCTAGGAAGGAGAGCTCACGAAAATTAGTGGTTGAATGCACAAAGTTTATAACAAAATGATAAACCCTTTTACATGTCTAGGAGCACCCCTTATATAGAAGAGTTTAGGGGCCTCTACGCAAATAAAAGATATCTAAGGATGTCTCTACAAAAACCTAACCCTAGCTTCTAGAAACTAGGTCGAATAAGGTTACAAAAAATGAGAGACAAAAGAGCTAACTATGGTGTGTGCAAGGCTAATTTCGTTCTGGCATAAAAGGAGACAAAAAATGTGTCTCATATGTCTCCAAAAAGTGGCCAAAGTGTGCTAAAGACAAAGGAGACCAAAGGTACATAAGTACACTTGCTTCATGCCTTTTACTTTATGCTTTATGCCTTTGCTTTACTCTCTCCTCCACATCATTTATGCTCTCCAATCACCATGCACCACCTAGCATTGCTTTCTTACTCCTAATTAACCTACAAAGCAAATAAACATAAATTAGCATGTTGGCTTAAGTCAAGTCAACTATAGTCAACAAGTCAAACCTAGTCAAAGGTTAGCTAGTCAACTAAAGTTGATTCAACTAAGTCAACTTAGGGAATCAAAAATAACAAACACAAATGAAAGGAATGAAGGATTAGTGAACTTCCTTTCTAAACATGCTTAGTCTTCTTAAGCATGTGCCTCCATCCTTGGTTGGGGTCAATCCTTCATCAATTTTACACTTCTTTATTTAGGCATCAGGGGACTATAGAGTCAATCAAAGAAAAATTAAAATAAAAATTAGTAAGTCTTTCAAATAGAATAAATTGAATCAAAATATATAAACCCTCAACTAGCTCAATATATCACCAAACTGTAGGTTTAAAAGATCTTTCTAAGCTAAAAAAAGGGGTTGAATTGGTTGAGTAAAAAATATGTCTAATTTAAACTTATAAAAAATCTTTTAAAACAAATTCAGTTGACCAGTAACCCAGAGATGTATTCTTGTAAAATCACACTTTTTAGTCAATTAAAAATAGAAAACAACAGATTAATTTGTTCATGCAATATAATTCGATAGATTAAAAACAAAAAATCAACCAATTGATATTCTGTGAAACTATGCAGAAACGCAAAAAGCACCAAACTAACTTAAACAACGTTTTTATCAAATAATATTCGTTCCAATCAATATACCAACTTAGTTTTATTACTAGACAACGTAAAAACACATGCACACCTTACAAAGATTGATTTATTTAGATTTAAATGATGAACAAGAGGAGGGAGAGAGGATCACACACTAATTTTTATACTGGTACACTCAATACCTAAGCTACATCCAATTTATCAGGACAACCTGAGCTTGATTATGCATTATATAAAATTTTTTAAAAAATCCCTCAAAGATTACACTTTTCAATAAAACAACACACCAATATTCTTGAATCCCACAAGAATCTTATCCTTTACGCGATAACAATCCCACTTACAAACCTGGAATAAAATAGAAGCACAAGAACAACCAAACCTAATGGAGGATCTCCCTAGCCAACCAAACACGTGTTTTTCTAGCTTCAAGCAAGAAAAACTTTTCTCTAAGATCTCAAGATCTTCAAATTCGTATAATTGTTTTTCGTGCTCAAAAATCTCAAGTGTTACTTAACTCTATGAAAAACCTGCTTATAAAGTTTGGTCATTAGTGAATTCAACGGGTTGATTTGTCTATAGAATTTGTTGATTTCACTTGACTTAAGTGAAATCAATCAATTGAATAATAATTCAACTGATTGAATAGATTCATACCAAAACTTTATGCAGCAAGCCTTTTAACTTATTGAAAATGGCACACACAAAACAAAAGACATCTATCATGTGTCATATAGTCTACGAATACAATACAATCTTCAAACTTCCTGATCTTCACGTCATTTCCATATTCAACAAACCAAAAGCTTGATCTTCATCAACCACACATGAACTCATGCACTTGCTTTATCAAATCCATGCACCACGGCCACTTGTGCTAACACAAATAACTATAGAATTGCTCTTTGCAAAGGTTAACACTTGCAATGTTTCCCTTTAAACCTATAGCAAATAATATAAAACACATCAACAAAGCTTCAATTATGGCATTAATTGCTCAAAGGTCCATCCTTTCTAAAGCTGAGATCTTATATATATACCTATTCTATAAAAAGCTCATTACACATAGTCATTTCTTCCGAAGAGATATAAACTATAAATTTGGAAGGCAACTTAATAAATCTTTACATTTGATATATATCACCAATGATTCCAAATTTAATTATGATTGGGAAACTCTAACAATGATTAGGAAATAACACCAAAAAACACTTGGGCTAATTTCATTTTTCACCTTTATCATGACTTGCAACTTGTTGGTACAAGCAAGCTTGAAGCAAAGAATTGATAAAGCCATATGCATGAAGATCATAGGTGTTTGAAGAAGATTGATGAATGTCCAATTGAAGATTAAGTTTTAGTGTGTTAAATATAAAAATAACATGTTAAATGTAATGTTTTGGTGTTATATCATGTTGGTAGGCTATATGACATAGGTTAGATGTCTTGTTAGTCTTGGTGTGTCTCTTTTAATCTATTAAAATGAGTTTTAACAGGTTAAAAGGCTTGCAGTATATAGTTTCTGGTATGAATGCATTCAGTAAGTTGAATTATTTTTCAATCGACTGATTTCACTTAAGTCAAGTGAAATTAGCTGACTGTACGAAAAATTAAATCGAGTGATTTCACTTAAACCTGACTATATATGTTGTATTTTCGAGAGAGAAGTTACGTTTTTGAGGTTTTGAGCACAAAACTTTGTCATTCTTCTTTGGAAAACTCTCTCTCTATAATACATTGTTGTAACTCGTTGTTCGAAGATATTGGTTGATCTTGGAGGCATTTTGGCTTGTGAGTAGCTTGAAGAACACATGTATGGTTGGCTAGGGACAACCACCATCAGTATTGGATGTTCTTATGCCGCTGGTTGGTTTGCCTTATGTGATTTCAGATTTGTAAGTGTGATTCTTGCAGGGTTTGTGTCTAGATTTTTGTGTGAGTGAAAAATCTTGTGAGTTTCTTTGTTCAAAAGTGTAATCTTGGTGTGTGATTTGTAAAACTTTTGAATATAGTGGAAACCAGACTCAAACGTTGTAACATCCTAGTCGGACATTACTAATTTAAATAATTAGAATAGGAAAAAGTATGAAATCGCATTTATAATAATTCCTTTTCCTAAAATGCAGGAAAATTTACAACATTTATTATACCGCAATGAATAAAAATCCACAAACTATGAATGTCGATTACAAACTCCGAGTCTGGTAAGATAAATGATTATAAAAAGTTTAAAATCCATAAAACAAGAAAACATCATAAAGGCTTTTCCCCAAGCTAGCCCCTCTCCGAATCTATGCTTCACCAACACCACGTACAACATCATCTGCTTCCATGTAACGCATCACACAATCATCAGCCAAACACAAGCAGATAGGGTGAGCTCAATAGAATAAAACTGCACTACACAGTATAATAAATAACCATACAATTTTCCAACAGTTTTAATACTCCCAAGTCTCATCACATAGTATACTATTCTCTCATAACTAACCTGTTTCCTTTCCTACGGCTCGATGCCTCCTGGGAAGAAAAAGCAACAACCTTTACATGTTTATCAAAACCTGGTAAGATCATTACTTTCCTTAGGACTTACAAGCAACCACCCTTGCCTGCTCACCAAAACCCGACAAGAGCACAACCCTTACCTGTTCACCAAAACCCAGTAAGAGCATTGCTTTTCCTAAGACTCACAAACCATAATCTTTAATCCTCGACTTCAAAATCTTCCTTTGGACGCCTCTTGATTCTACACCCTTTGATTATTAAATTGATCGATCTTTTCTGCCACGAGTGTCTACTCGCCCCTCTGACTACAGGCCACCACCTAATAGTCCACAGACGAGAATAAATTTGCCACGGACACGATCCGCGACACCATGTGGAGTTCCCCAATACGAACCATAGTCTGTATTTGTCCCAAGACTACCAAACTCGTCGGATAACACCGAGGAGGGAAATCTTCTGGAACCCATCTATACGAGCCACGATCTCGCACACTCCATTGGACTTCCAAAACCACCAGGCTACAACCTCGAGTGGCCACGTGTTACCGCAATACAAGTTGCACTCGAAATTAGGCCCCCAGCAAAGGATCACATCAAGACCATTTCCGTCGCCACGCGCCAGCTCTCGGGTTTTACTCTAGAGTTCATTTTGTGGCCTATCTCTTGGCGGTTTACACCATTTCGCCATATGCCACACCAGTAACTAGTAATTTACTAGTATTTGGCACTCTAGAATAGGTTCCAATGAACCTATTTACACAAGACACTCAATTCACGCCAAACATGCATCCATGACAAGTAAATACACTTTCATATCATTAAGTTGAACTCAACTACACAATATCACTTGGTCATACATCAAACACAACCATATTCTTGCTTTTATACAGCATGGAGAATCACAATAAATCCAAATAAAACCATCAAAACAAAGTGTTATACCCAACACACAATCCTAGACAACGAAACAATACCCAAACAAGGAAGAACACATAACCATTGCGCTAAAATATCGTATGGGCAATAAAATAGTAATAATGGTAATAATAAAAAAATAACAACAATAACAATGATGATAATAATAATAATAATAATAATAATAATAAAACAAAACAATAAAAATAATAATAATAATAATGAAAATGAAAATAACAATAAAATAAAATGAAACAATAATAATAAAACAATAATACTAATAAGATAAAATACTAACATAAAATAATAATAATAATAAAATAAAGTAATAATAATAAATAATAATGATAATAAAATCATAAATAAAATAAAACAATAATAATAAAATAATAGTAAAATAAAATAAATAGTAAATAATAATCATAAGTGTGTCGTATATAGAAGAAAAACTCTAAACATCACGCCAAGGCAGAAAGAAGAATCATAATAATCATAGCAGTGATGAGTTCACAAAGACAACTCAATACAATGGAAACCACAAGCACACACATACTCTCTCTAAAACCACATACAACACAAACATTAAGCAATTAAACGATACAAGAATTTGGTTTAGGAGAAGACTTTCATGCATCAATATATATAACACAATTACACACATACTCCTACGTTGATCTTCACCCTTGAGATCTTCTCCCAACCTTCTAACATCTCACTAACTCAACTTTTTAGGTTCCTAAACTCTCTGGTTGGCAGCCACACGAAATTCTCTTGTTCTCCCTCTTTTTCCAGCTCTAACAATTGGCAAACATAGGACTTGAACGCAAGTCCTCTCAACACCCTTCACACGCTCAACCACTTGAGCTACCATTACTCCATATCTTCTCTCTCCACATTTATTAACTTAGAGATTTTTACCCTCACATTTATTAAATAAATAAATATTTATTTATTTATTTAATTTTTTGGTCTTACACAGGTTGTCCTGGTAAACTTGATAGCTCTATGATTGAGTGAACTAGTATAAAAATAACTATGCAATTTTCTCTTCCTCATTCACTCACTTTGAATCTCTTTAAAAACTCAAGAAAACCAAGCAATTCATTCTTTGGTGTGATTTAATGCGTTCTTGTGTAATTTGAGGCTGCTTATTAAAAATATTGATTGTAACAAGTATTGTATGTAAAAGATTATTGTTTGAGTTAAATCTGCGAATTCTGCATTCTACATAAGTCTCCAGTATTTTAGCTGACTGATATGTCTTTTTAATCGATTATTTCATACCTCAAGAACAAATTAGTCTGCTGTTTTATTTTTTAACCGATTGAAAGTGTACTGGTCTGCTGCTTTTACATCCTAACTTTTTAGTCTATTTGATTTAATTGAAAATAGGTTTAAGCTTTCGAAAAAATTTTAAACAACTAATTCAACTCCCCCCTTCTTGGCTTAAATCACCATTTCAAAACTAACAATTGGTATCTAGAGCAAGGTTCTTGAAAGATATTCAAGTTTGATAAAAAAATCTCTTGAAATAGCTGAAAATAAACTCCTTTTTACTGAAGGTGCCTCTATTCATACACCACTTATGTTTTGTGGCCTAAACTATCAGTTTTGGAAAATAAGGATGCAAATTTTCATTGAATCTACAGACAAAGGGATTTTGGATGCAATAGTTAATGGACCATATACTCCTAAATGTCTTGTTGAAAATAAGCAGGTGGACAAGCCTTGGATTGAATGGACAAATGAAGAAAGGAGAAGAGCTTAATACGATTGCAATCCCAAGAATATAATTACTTCATCTTTGAGTATGGATGAATTTTTTAGGGACTCCCGATGAAAGAGTGCAAAGGAAATGTGGGATGTCCTAAAGGTTACACATGAAGGGACAAATAAAGTAAACAGAGCAAGGAAGCATGCCTTGATTTAAGAGTATGAGCTTTTCAAAATGCAAAAAAGGAGATTCCATAGCTGAAGTTCAAAAGAGGTTCACTCACATAGTCAATCATCTCATGGGTCTAGGCAAATAATTTGACCAAGAGGAGATAAACATCAAAGTGCTAAAGTGTTTTAATAGAAATTGGAAACCAAAGGTGACTACCATATCTGAATCCAAGGATTTATCCATCATCACCACAACTACCCTGTTTGGCAAACTAAGAGAGCATGAGATTGAAATGCAAAGGCTAAGTGAGCTTGAGTCAAGTGAGAAAAAGGTGAAAACCATAGCCTTGAAGGCTAGCTCCAAGAAGAGTGATGAAACCGAGGAAGAGGTTGCTCAATCAGGTGATAATGAGAACTTGAATCTACTAGTCAAGAGGTTTGGGAAGTATCTCAAAAGGGAAGGCAACAAAGGTAATCAAAGGAGGTACATTTCTAAACAAAATGGTTCAAGTAATTCTTCTAAATTCTCATGTTATAACTGTGGAAAGCAAGGACATATCAAGATTGAATGTCCTAATGTTAACAAAGAGAATGAGAAGGTTGGTGACAGGAAAAAGAAGAAAAAGGACAAGGAAAGACGTGCTTCCACAGCTTGGGAGGATAATGATGATTCAACAAGTACTTCATCTCAAGAAGGAAGTGAGGAAACAAATCTATGTCTCATGGCTGAATATGAATCATCATCGTCAAGCCAAGTGGGTTCCTTGTCATCTAAAGATAAAAATGACTATTACCAATTGTTGCATGACTTTGAAGAATTGCAAAGTGAGGCTAACAAAATTGATGTCATGAACAATCGACTAAAAGGATTAAATAGCTAGCTAGAAAATAAAGTTAGCCAACTAGAATCAGAAATAGTCGACTTAAAAATTAATTTCAAACATTTGGAAATGACTTATAGTAATTCAGTCGATTGTTTTGAAAAGTCCAAGTTTGCAAAGTTGGAATTAAAGGAATAAGGCTTTGTGACTTATAGTGACAACAACAAAGGAAGGATACTTGGAAGTGGTGTCATAAGCAATGAAGCCTCATTCAACATCCACAACGTGCTTCTAGTTAAAGGGTTGAAGCACAATTTGATAAGTATAAGCCAATTGTGTGACAAAGGTTTTAAAGTTATGTTTGAACCAAACCATTGCCTTATATATGATGCATGTGGTAGTATTTTGTTGGTAGGAAAGAGAGTCAACTATATATACTTATTTAATCTGCATCATGCATCATTTAACATTCATTGTTTGCTTACAAAAGATGATGATAGTTAGTTATGGCATAGAAGGCTTTGCAACATACATATGCATCATTTGAATCGGCTAACTAGAAAACAGTTGGTTGAAGGGCTACCAAAATTTGAGTTTGAGAAGGATAGGATATGTGAAGCATGCCAAAAGGAAAAGCAAACTAAGGTTTCCTTTAAACCCAAAAACTGTATTTCAACTGAAAGACCCTTAGAATTGCTTCACATGGATCTATTTGGTCCTTTTAGAACTATGAGTCTTGGTGGTAACTACTATGCATTGGTTATTATTGATGATTTCTCTAGATTTACACGGACTTTATTTCTAGTTGCCAAGAAGGAAACCTTTTATGCTTTTAAGAAACTTGCCATGGTTTTAGAAAATGAAAAAGGTTCAAAAATAGTCTCTCTAAGGAGTGATCATGGTGGAGAGTTTCAAAATGAAAAGTTTGAGCATTTTTGTGAAAACATGGTATAAAGCATAACTTTTCAATTCTTGGAACTCCACAACCAAATAGAGTGGTTGAGAGAAAGAACAGATCATTAGAGGAACTAGCTAGAACCATTCTTAATGAAACCTCATTGCCTAAGTACATTTAGGCTGATGTAGTCAACACAACTTCATATGTTTTAAATCGTGTGTTGATAAGGCCAATTTTAAAGAAAATACCTTATGAGCTATTCAAAGGTAGAAGGCTTGCTCTAAATCACCTAAAAGTATTTGGTTGCAAGTGTTTTACCTTAAATAATGCAAAAGACCAACTTGGAAAATTTGACTTAAAAGTGGATAAAGGCATCTTTCTAGCTTATGCTATAAATAGTCATGGTTATAGGGTTTATAACCAAAGACTAATGATTGTTGAAGAATATGTGCATGTTGTTTTTGATGAAACTAACCCAGTGCAGCAAGATCAAAGGCCTAAGTTTGCAGATGAAGAAGATATATTGCAAGAAAAGCAAACTGGTGTAAAACTGGAATCTGCTACTGGAAATCAGCCAACTGAAAAAGAAATTCAGTCGACTGATAAAGCTGTAGAGAACAACTTACCCAAGGAGTGGATTGAACCCAGGGGATTATCAAAGGACAACATAATTGGCGACATAAAACAGGGAATATCCACTAAATGCAAGCTTGTATTCTTTGAACATGTTGCATTTGTTTCTCAAATTGAACCTAAGAATGTGAATGATGCATTAGGTGACAGTAATTGGGTTGTTGCTATGCAAGATGAGCTTAATCAATTCACTAGAAATTATGTGTGGTCTCTTGTTCCTAAAATTGATGTATTGAATGTGATTGGTACTAAATGAGTGTTTAGGAATAAAATGGTAACATTGTTAGGAATAGAGCCAGGCTAGTTGCTAACGGTTATAATCAAGAGGAAGACATTGATTTTGTGAGGTTATTGTGGGTGTGTGATGAGTTCAAATTTTTGCCCTCATTTAATATTTAAATTTGGGGATTTAATTAAATTTTCTGTGCTTAAAGATTGATTTAATTAGGATTTGTGATTATTGGATTTATTGATTAAGTTTGGTAAAAGTGGCGTAAAAATTGATTTTAGTTGCATAAAATATTATTGGATATTCTAACGTTTGTTAATGCAGCTGGAATTTATTTTTGGTCAATTAATAGTGTGATTTTGAAATATTCAAAGTTACAAAATAAGTCCAAAATCAAGAAATTCTGGAAAAAGAATAAATCAGGAGCTAAATGCACCCCCAGTTTTTATTTGCACACTCCTTCCTCAAGTGGACCACAAAAACCTGTTCTGCACCCCCAGTTTTCACTAAGTTACACCCCTCCTACCACTTAAACTCCACTAAACCAGATCATGCCATGTGGCAATCCCCACCTTTTAAGATTAGCCAACCATAAGCCGCCACGAGTCATAATCCCCACCTCACCAAATTAACCAATCAGATTCTGCCACTTCATCATCTTCATCTCCCAAAACCCTAACCCCAATTTTCTCCTCTCCTTTCACCACCATGGCAGCCGCCGCCGCACCTCCTCACCTCGCCGGCGACGCACCAGCAACCACGGCAGCAACCATCTTCAACCTCCATCTCCAACACACCTGTCCTCGCCGGAATCTGCACCACACCATGGAAGCTTTCTTTCCGACCACCATGAGCTCCACTCCACCATCCTTCGCGCACGACCATAAACCGGAACAGATCCAGATCTTCACGCGAGCTTCCACCGTCCCTGCAACTTCGAATCCACCGCGAGTTCATCTTCTCCGCGAGTGTGAAGCTTGTTCCAGCCATGGCAGCCGCGCGCAACACCGCCAGCGTGACCTGCGCAACTCCGTCAGCCACCACCAGCAGCCACACTCGTCTCTGCACTGTTGCAGATCGTGAAGGAAGAAAAAAACGCAGCAGTGCCGCCACTGTTCCGTCACCACCGCGTCGCGCCACGCTCGCCGGA
>Ga0214544_1012846_pt1 | contig 10610 bp, 6 predicted proteins | sample CNSS3metaG_FD_160074 | JGI IMG/M metagenome (GOLD analysis project Ga0214544, IMG submission 160074) | Root nodule microbial communities from cowpea collected in UCLA plant growth center, Los Angeles, California, USA - CNSS3 | ecosystem: Host-associated > Plants > Roots > Nodule | place: USA...
TTTTCATGAATTAAGTGAACATACTAACATAGGAGGACTAAGGATTTATTTGTGGTATGACTTAGGTGTAAGTGCAATTAGAGAAGAGTACTGCAAACTGTACTTTGTATTGTGGTGAGTGATGAGCTTACTAGTTACACCATAGGGCATGCTCTTGTACTGTATTATGCGAGGCATATCGAGATGAGAGGATTGAGATTCGGGTTTAACTAATTGTACATATTACATTCTGGTTTGATTTTATGTCTTGTAAAGTTATGAATGAATGAGTGATGGAAATATTATGTAAATGTGGGTCTACTAAGACCTGTAAAAAGTGCCAAAAACCAGTAGCATTGCGCTACTGCTATAGCGCCTGGCGGCGCGAGGTGAACCGCCTGGCGGTAGAGTGAAAGACGAGTGGCAGTGGCCACTGTTAGCGCTAGGCGCCTGGCGGCAGGGTGGTGTCCGCCAGGCGGTGACGGAGAATTTCGGGTCCAATCTGGGCCGCAGCGCCTGGCGGTAGGAGTATGACCGCGGGGCAGTTTTCTGCCAGTATCCGCCTAGCGGTGTCTAAGCGGTACTAGGCGGTTTGTGTGGCTGTACAATTATCTTCTTATGCTTGATTAGTGAATTCGAAGGACTGAGTTCACTTCTTTTATGCTTGGGTTGATGGACTAAGTCTAATAGAGGTCTGGGACGTGCTTGAGTGGTGGAACGCATGATGGGCATGGAACTAGATGAGTTCCCGTCGGCTACTATTGGGCGAGGAGTCCTTAGTATGGTGATTGCATGCGTTGTGTGCACGATGGGTAAGGAACTGTGATGTTCCCGTCGGCTACTATCGGGCGAGGAGTCCATAGTATGGTGATTGCGTGCGTGCTAGGGTCCAAGTTGTGTAAGCTTGGATGTGTTACTACAGGCGAGAAGTCTGTAGGGTTGGTCTATGAGCAGGATTTGCTCGTAGGGTTGGACCACGAAAGGGATAGTTTCGTGGAAGCACAATGAAAGTCCCAGGACCTAGTTTCATGCATGGGACTCGGGAAGGAATCTGAGATCGTGGTGAATAACTTGTACTTAACATGTATTTGTAAATTTTCATTGGGATAGGTATCATATTTAATTTATTTAATATGCATAACTCACCCTATCTGTGTGTGCATGGCGATGATCGGATGATTCGTTATCCGGGAGTAGATGACTTGACAGGTGAGCCGGGAGACGCTTGAGACCAGAGAGAGGGATGATTTGGGCTTTTTGAAGATTTAAACTTTCTGATGTATTTATGTTTTGGACATTAGCCGTTTTGGCTTTTATGAGTTGTAATGTTTTTGAATTGTGAACGGTTACAATGTTTGATAGTACGACTTTTATTTCCCGCGTTTTGGGAATCTGCGTATATAAATGAGGAAATTTTTTTTATATTGTCGTATTTAGTCTCATTGATTTAATTGTTTGTGATATTTTTAAAGTAATATTCCTTAGGGATGTTACATGTGTCACACTTGAGGAGAAGAGAGTTTCACTGCTGCATTTGGTTTCTGGTCTCTCGTACCCACTAAGAAGTAAGTGTGTACTTTATCTTCATTCTAGATTGGTATCATTTGAACTTTATATGTATGCCTATTTGTTTTTTTACTTTTTTTTTTTTTGCAAAAGGTGTCACTCTCGGTGTTGTGGGATCGGTGAAGGGGGTGTGTTTGAAGTTTGTTAACCGGAATGGCCAATATGGTAAACAAACTTTGTAACCAAAATATTCATTTTGGAAATTTTTCCTGGATCCGAAAGCCTAAAACCGGATTGATGAATCCGAAAGTGAGGTCTACACATCGAAATGTTTAGTCCAAACAGTGGTGTATTGACTGAAATGAGCAATTCAAAATATATTACCAGATCTGGCAACACACTAGATTAGTCATTCCTGTTATTGTTTGCTAGATCCAGTGGCATATTCTGGATTGCTCATTTCAGTGAGCGCACCCCCATATTCAACTCTTTGATTGATGGGTCTAGTTTGTTGTGAACAGATTAGTAAATTCGGAAGATCTCCCTAGATCTATTACTACCTTCCAAAATGGAGCTTTCAGTTATCATGAGGATTACAAAAAAATTGAACAAATTATGATAAGCAAATGGGAGAGGTTGTGAAGGAGGTGTAGTGATGAACCAAGTTCCACTATTGTTCTCCATGGTCACGTTAGGGTTCCACTGATGATACTATTGCCATCATTATCGAAGTCGTCGTTAGGGTTTTCCTTCTTCGAAACATTGTCACAACCGAAGTTGCGACACGACGACAAATTAAATAAGAAAACAAGTTGAAAAAATAAAGTCACCATAGTTTATTCTGGAAAACTATAGAAAATCATAAAGATAAGGCAATTTTGCGAAAAGTCAGATTTTTGGGTTTGGGAGTTGGATAGGCGTAGGGAAAGTGTCAACACCCCACAACACCCACCCGAAGGCAGTACTTTTAATTAAATATGCAAATTGATGTGGTTTTCAAAATGTTTAATTTTTTTAACAATAATAACAAAATAATACTCTAAAGAAACAAAAATATTTTTTGTTTCTTGGGCCTAACATATATGGACCTTGCTCTACTTATTTTCATCCAAATGAGAGATTTAAGTTATTATTTGTGAATTTTTTTTTGTTTAAAAGTGTTGATGTTTTTAATTTTTGAATTTGTTTTTGATATTTTTGAATTATTTTAATATTAGTGTCGAGTGGCTAGAATACACCAAAAGATTAAGGAAAAAAGCATTTTTCATTTTTTAAATTTTTTCTATTTTTGTAATTTTTTATAATTTTTAAATATTTTGGTTTTTAGAAAAACATGTGTGAAAAAAAGATGATGTTTAGAAAAACAAAGACGAAAAATGGAAAAAGATGCATGAGAGGGTGCAGGTATAAATTATTATTGTCGTAAAAATATACACAAAAATCGATTTAACTTTCTTATAATTTTAAAATTAAATATTATATTTTTAATTAAATATAATTATAACACTTAATCAAATACCGTAAACGACTACTAAAATCAACATGATATACTACATTAATTTTAAAAATGCATTAATTCTAAGAAATTGATATTAGAAAAATACTACTTATTTATAATTAAGTGATTATTATTATAAAAATATACATAAAATTCAAGATTTAACTTTCTTATATTATACAATTCTAAAATTAAATATTATATTTATAATTAAATATAATTATAACAGTTAATATATAATATTTTTTCAAAAAATATAATAATTATTTATTATATATCTTAATACATAATTAAAAAAAAAAAAAAAAAAAAAAAAAAAGACCCGTGCAAGGTCAAAAGACCTAGTAAAGACCGAAAATAAAGTGAAAATAGATGGAGGGTATGAAGTGCAAAACGTCAGGTGCAACAAGCGATAGATAGGGTTGGAGAGTTAACAAAATACATGGTGTAATGAGTAATGAATGTGTGTAGTGGTAAATAAAACACAAGCTCAAAAACAAGACAAATCCAAACACAAGGATGCACGAGTAAAAAGGGGTACACGGGGTATATAATTGTCCAGACCCAACACATGAAGGTGCGAATATTGAAAGTGTGGTGCAGGAAGCTAATAGAACTAGATTGAAGCCCAAACCCAAAATAACACTTAACAAATAAAAACGGGCTTCTTTCTGCACTTCTGAACACACCTCCTGTACCCGGATGTGGAATTCCGGTTTGTAAAAAATATTTTTTTTAAAGTTTAATGTAATAAATATTTATATAAAAATATTTTAAAAGTTTATATAAATTAATATAAAATGTAATATATTTTGTTTTGTTTAAATTTTAACTTAATATATATTTAAAGAAAATGTTATAAATGATTAAATTAATATAAATTAAAAAGTTTTAAATAATTTAATATATGTTAACCGGATGTGGAAATCGGTTAACTTTTTTTTTGAAATGTTTTCGGTATATTGGAAATCGGATCTTGACATTCGTGAAAGAAAAATGTAATATCGGACCTCGATATCTATAAATAAAATGTCGATATCTATAAATAAAAAAAATAATTATAGATTTTAACGTTCGTAACATGTAAAAATTAAGAAAAATAAAGTATGGAATGTTAACATTCGAAAGAGAAAAAAGTTATTATTTTTAATTGAAGGGTAAAATGAGAATTTTAATTTCTTTTAGGCACAGAAGAAATGTTTAGAGGTGTAGGAAAAAATCCCCAATAAAATTGCTAAAAGGACGTTCGAATGCTCTTTCAATCTACGCTAAAAGACGTTCGAATGCTCTTTAAATCTTCCATTTTCCTCTAATAGAGTTACCATCGCCCTCCACTTACAGAAAATTAATCTTTCTTTAAAATTTTAATTCAATTTAGTATTTTAATTTTAAAAGTATGCCAACTCTAAAAAAAATATTTTATTAACAATTAATTTTAATAATAAAAAATTATCACTTACTATAATAATAATTTATAAAATAAAAAATTATTAATAATTAAAATAATCATTATAAATAAAAATTTATAATTAATTATTAAATTGGTAATTAATTAATTAAAAATTAATTTACAAATCAATTTTTTAATATTATGAATAAAAATTTATAATTAATTACTAAATTAGTAATTAATTAATTAAAAATTAATTTACAAATAATTTTTTAATAGTAAGAACTTCGATAATTAATATTGTAGTGACAATTTATTTAATAACTAAAATTTTGGTAAATAAATTTTAAAAATTAATTATAATTTTTTATTTATAATAATATCATTAAAATTGATTATTAATAAAATATTAAAATTAATTATTAACGCATAATTAATTTAATCCTTAGAATTAAAAATAAAATTATGTTATGATAATTTTAATTATATTTTATTAAATTTATGATTTATTTAACGTGTTTATTTCTTATATTTGAATTACTTATTCAAAATGTTCTAGCTGAAAAATGTATTTGTAACATCACACATTTTCAAAAATAAAAATAAAATATTGGTCCAATATTTTGATAAAAAATACAAAACATTAAGATAAAAAATATATTTAACGAAAAATAATCAAAGATTATGGTAAAGGACACGTTTGATGTTGTCAATTTATAAATTTTCAAAGTATCATTTTCGTTCTTAGTATCTGTGGTGAGGAAAAGAAGTCAACATTATCAAACACCCATTCAGGGCCTGATTAATTCATTCTCTATTCATTTTAATTCTCTTTTTACTTTTTATTTTAAATAATTTCCTCCCAACAATTAGTTTCATCTAAAAATTCATAAAAGAAACTTCTCAAAAACAAAGATCTATTATTCTGCCACCATCTTGAAAGATAGAAACTATCTAGGAAGATAGAAACTAGTGGCCATTTTATTCCATTGCATGCATGGATGCATGGGCCTGCATTTCCATACACTCCATCTCCCTACCTTGCATCATTATCAACATAAAACACAACTACCACAAAAGAAACAAAAAAAAAACTCATGCATCAGCACGACGATCACGGCCCTGGCGTGGCAGCTGAAAAGGAAAAAACAAACTCTCCTTTCTGTCGAAGATTCTGTTCACAATTTTCGAAGGATAGTTGAATCCCAGCTCCTTAGCAGGATCGTCCATAGAGCTCACAATGTTGTCCTTCCCTGTTACACACAATAATTAACTACCTTAAACTTCACAATAAACTAAAAACCAAGTATGTTAATTAAGGATTTATATGCTATATGTTTATGTACCTGCAAATGTAAACTTCTTGTTGTCTCGAGCATTAATCTCGAAGCATAAAATCTGGAGATTCTCTTTCCTGGAAGAGAAGGTGACGAAGGGATGACCGGGAGGAACAACAAACAGCATTCCTGGCTTCAACTCGGCACTGATCCTATGGTATGAGGGGCTACTCTTTTCATGCTTTGTCTGTGACCTTGATGTGATGTGGGGACATGCAATTTGAAGACCCCCTTTACCACTGATCACCATTGCTATCTTCGTTGCATGTGAGTTGTACAGAATAGTACTCATTGATTCCTACACAACAGCAAATCAATGCCAAAGAACTTCATTATATGTTATCATAGATTAGTTAATTAACGAGGAAGTGGAGTTGGTATTATGTATACCTTGGTGATGTTGGTAAAGGAAATCATGATATTGTGTTTGTGAAGGAGACTCCTGGAATCAGAAGGAGCAGCTTCGGTTAAAGTACCATGGCTGTTGGAGAAAGTGGGAGACATGGTGAAAAGATTGAATTCAGCCGTGGAGGGGCCACTAAAGGGCCACCACGAGGTTTTCTTGGGGGCCAACTTTTGCACCTGTTCTCTGCTTATTTGGAAAATACTTCCCCCGTTCTGTTGCTCAAAAAGCTTTTCTAACTCTCCTTTTGGGCTCTGCAATTAATTTCTCATTTTAGAAGATATAATCACCAAAAATTATGCTTAATATATAGTATAATGAAGTTAGATCTACTTGGAGAGCAGCTTGGAGCACATTCCAGCCGAATGCTGATAGAACCGATTCTGGGTCTCGTCCTCCAGGCCCGAAAAATTCCTACACCACAATATCCTTAGATCAGTAACAAAATTCATTTATCAATTATCCATGATGATGCATGTACTGAGAAGCAGTAATTAACCTCAAATTTTCCAGGAGTGGAGACAGGTATATGGAGCATGGCAAGGAACAGCTTCTCATTCTCATCTCTGTTAATGATGTATACTTGGGTGCCTGCTGGTATCGCTAACACGTCTCCGGATTCAAGGATGAACTTTTCTGTTTCACTTTCCTTCACCCACCCAAGTACGGCTCGCCCTACCAAATACCAAAACAAGAAATTAATGAAAGTCGGAAATTGCAGAAATTGTACAGTATCCACCACCATAAGCAACAAAGAAGGACAAAAAGTATAGATGTATGTATACCCTTTATGTTGAACAAAAGAACATCAGAATCAAAGTGGCGTGGAGCCACGAACGTGTGCGCTCTAGCTTCTAGAATGGCTAAACGGATATTCTCGATGCCTTTAAGAAGCTTGGATTTCTCGGTGAACTTCTTCAGAACTCGAATTCTGCCATCTTCTGTTTCAACCTTGGTGTCAAAATCACAATTTTCTTCAAAAATGTAGGGATATTCCTCCTCTTCTTCCCCTCCTTCCTCTGCTTCTCCTTCTTCTTCCTTTTCTCCGCTTTCCTCCTCTTCGTCGTGCTCTTGAGTGGTACCTTCATGCTTTTTCTTCTTACGAATTTTCTCTTCTGTTTGTTCCTCGTGCTCATGCTTCAGACCATGGTACATGTCACAACTTTGAAGACATATCTGCTTGTCAGCTTTAGTGTATTGCAGCTGCTGTAGGCACTGGTGTTTACATGTTTTGAGCTCAGGGTCTGCTGCTACCTCGGTTTCTTTCTTGGCGCAGGCTAGGGTTGAGAACAAGGCTAATAGGAAGAAGAGAAAGATAGGTAAAGAAAGGTTGATTTTGGTGGCCATGGTGTGGAAGAACACAGTGAAAGTTTGAGATGAAAGGGGAGTGCATTGTGTTTGTTTATATGAAGGGAAAGAGTAATGAGTGGGATAGGAATTGCATGCAGTTGGACATGTGTTATGTACGTGTCTCTTAGTTAGCAAGCAAGATAGGTAATTGATGCCAAGTAGAGGGTGTGGATATATACAAAAACCATAAACAGACAGAACCTTTTTTTTGCTTTTTTCATACTCCTATTTTCCTACGACAATGATGGAAAGAGACCACGTTAGTAGACACGTACCCTAAAAGTAAAATTGAATCATGTGATGGGAATATTATCACTTATGTAATCGGTAAAAAAATATCACTGCTACTGTTCTGTATGATTTTTGTTTGAGAATTTAACTCGTTAAAAAACTCTTGTTATCATGTTTGAATTAGATGTTTTATCATGTTAGAACATAAATTGTATTTAAGAGGTAAATAATGATATTGTTAGTATTTTTTATCGACAAATATAAGATTAAATATATATTTTTTCAACTAGTAAATTTTGAAATTAGTTTATTTTGAAATTTTAGATCAATTTAGTCATTCATTTTTTAAAATACATGAATTTAGTTTTTTTAATCAAATTTTGTTAAGTTTATTGATGTTCGTATGTATTTCAGGATTGTATTTTAGTTGTTTATACTGTTTAACACATCTATGCTTTAATGTTAAGTCAATACTATTATGAAACATGTTTGAAATGTCAAATAAACTTAATAAAATTTGATTAAAAGGACTAAATCCACGTATTTCAAAAGATGAAGACTAAATTGATCCAAAATTTCAAAATGAACTAATTCCAAAATTCACTTAAAATTTATGGACCAAAAACATATTACCCATAAATAAAATGACATTATTATGGAACTAGTAAGAAATAGAAATTATTCATATAATAAAAAATTTTATATATTAGTTTAAATAAGAATTTTTTTTATTAGGCAATTCAACCTCATTAATTACGAAAGTGGACAAGTTTTAAAAAAATTATAGATATAGACAAATCGTTCTGTCCCACACGATTTTTCAAAAAGAAAACATTTACGGAAGTGGGCAATTTTTTTTAAAAATTACGGATATATGCAAATCGTTTTGCCCCCAAACGATTTCTCAAAAACAAAACGTTCGTCCCTGCACGATTTCCTTTGAAATTGAAGTGTTGTGGACCCATGACGATTTCAAAAGAGAAATCGTGTGCACTCAACACGATTTCAAAACAGAAATCGTGTGCCCCCAACATAATTTCAACATGTAATCGATTACATATAGTGTGTAATCAATTACATTCAAAGAATTTATATTTGTAGTTTTGTGAAATCGATTACAAATGGTAAGTAGAGGGAATCTTTGCCATTAACTATTGATGAACATTGCAATATGGAATCCAATGTAGAGAATCTTTGAACATCATTATTTCTTATGCATTGGGTGATGAATGGAAGATAACAGCTAGTATAGGCATGCGTGATAGAGAGAGAATATGTACTTAATATTCAATGATACATAACATGCATTGTGTTAGAATAACTTTTGAAATGATTTAAATATGCTTGCCTTTGCACCACTGATTACATATCACATAAGCCTTCACCTATTTGCAGTTATATTTCAACGTCCAGCACTAACTACAACAACAAGAAAAATGCATTTGTGATTATCACCTGTCAATTTCATAGGTATAGTGAAATTTACTATCCTATTTTGTTTATATTTTTTATTCATTAACTTGAAATGATCTACTGTCAATGGTTTAAATTTTTGTATAATGTAGTTCATCATAACTGAAAACAACAATCTTTCGGTAAACATGTCAGTTTTGTGTCATGAAGATGACCACATTACAAACGTCATATGGCAAGGGAACGAGAGAGTTCTCCGACTAAGACGACATTCAATATGGATTTTAAAACATATTGATCAGGTTGATCCCAAGGTCAGAAATTTAATTGATCAAGATGGTTATAGACATGTTTTGAAGGTTGACAATATGGAGATCAACCATATACTTATAATTGCACTATGCAAAAGGTGGACGATTGAAACTCACACCATCCACATGTTACTCAGAGAAACAACTGTCACTTTGGTGGATGTTTCACTTCAATTGGGTGTGCCTATAGATGGGGAACCCATCATCAAATCTAGTTCTGGGAACCTGATGGAACTCTGCCAAGAATTATTAGGGGATATTGCACCAAAAATATGTTCATAAGTAATTGAATTAGGTTATTGTGGCTGAATACTAGATTCCTGGAATTACCAGCTCACGTTGAGAACGACACAATTGCACAGTATGCACCTGCGCACATCCTCATACTAATTGGTAGCACGTTGATGTCAGATATGTCAGTGAGTTTTGTTCATTCTAAGTATTTGCCATTGTTAAGAGACTTGTCTAATGTTTCTAACTTTAATTGGGATCAATAGTGTTGGCTTGTTTGTATCGTGCATTAGATCACAGTACTAAGTTCTAACAAGACAATATCGGGGGATGCATGTTACTTCTACATTGTTAGGCCTTGGAGAGACTGAAATGTCTCTCTCGAGAAATTCAACCAATGACTGAAGATGACATTAAGACTGGCTTAGCGTTCCCCGTAAGCGTAAAGTGGTATCGACTTACGTGTTCCATCTTCCATGACCAAACAACTGTGGTTAAGTTTCGAAGAAATTTGATAAAATATAACCGAAATAAGTTCCCTTATCACATTCTCTCCATTATATTTATGAACATATTAGCTTGGTTTTTTCTTTTATTTAATATTTTGGTAAATTGTTGCAGTTCATATGGACACCTTATTTGCAACCTATGGTGAATAGCTTAATCACCATCAACATTTCTTCTGTTATTCGGACATTTGTTCCTCTAATTTGTTTTGCAACAGTGGAATTTCACCAAGTTGACTAAGTGGTCAAACAATTTGGTTGGCGACAAAGCATTCCGCTTGACCCGGTTAACCTGGATGATGTTCACATAATTAATCTCCAAGGAAAGGCATATATTTATTGGCGATAATATCATTATATATATATATATATATATATATATATATATATATATATATATATATATATATATATATATATATATATATATATATATATTTCAATAAAATATTATT
>Ga0214544_1012849_pt1 | contig 10606 bp, 6 predicted proteins | sample CNSS3metaG_FD_160074 | JGI IMG/M metagenome (GOLD analysis project Ga0214544, IMG submission 160074) | Root nodule microbial communities from cowpea collected in UCLA plant growth center, Los Angeles, California, USA - CNSS3 | ecosystem: Host-associated > Plants > Roots > Nodule | place: USA...
AAAGGTCAACAAGTCAACTAAAGTTGATTCAACTAAGTCAACTTAGGGAATCAAAAATAACAAAAACAAATGAAAGGGATGAAGGATTAGTGAACTTCCTTTCTAAACATGCTTAGTCTTCTTAGCATGTGCCTTCATCCTTGGTGTGGGTCAATCCTTCATCACATCATGCATGGGAAGTAAAGTTCCATAACATAAACCCATCAACTTACCAAACAATACATTCAAGCAACGAACTCAATGAATGACATTCATTCAAACACAAGCATAACATCACACTCAATTAAATATCCTCAAATCACCACTTAAAATTCATACCATGCAACCCATACAAACCAAGAAAAACCACCAATCACATAACCCATTTATTCACGTCACTCTCCCACCGTGAATCACAGCCTTGCACATCTTCATGCCTCAACATCCTCACTTACATCTCTCTCTCTTGGAAAATAACTAATTCTTATAATTTTTATCCAATCCAACTTAACAACACATTAAGCAAGCAATTTGAGATTTTAGAAATAAAACTGCAGCTTGTGTAAAACTCCAAAAATTTTGTATTTATATTCAAATTAAAGATGATTAAACCAAGAATCAAATGCAGCAATAACCAACTTAATTGAATAACTATAGAGAAAGTTATGCACCAAACAAGCAACAAAGGTTAATGCTATCAACAACCAAACTACAAGGACCTTGCGATAAAAACTGCTCTCACTACAGAGCTCCGATTTAAAGATCCGACCGATCAAAGTCAAGAACTATGTGTTAAGGATCAATTGTTAAAGTTTCAGCTCGATCCAACGGTTAACGAAGTACAAACATTCATTTTACAAAAAGTGTGCAGTGTAGGAAAATGGGTAGCGCCACACCATATGCTTTTAAGATAAAAACTTTTCCATTGGCGTGAAAATAAAAGAAAACCTGCACCATGTATAAAAGGAAAAGAGAAGTCCTATAGAATGGAAGAAAAGAAAGAAAACAAATTAATCCAATCAAGAACCCAAATCCCATAGTACTTCACATTAAAATTAAAAAGCTTCAAACACTAAATGCATGGATGCAAACAGAAATCAAGATTGCCCTACCACCAACCAAATAAGTATATTTCACATTTTTAATGCATCATGTGGGCCCTCAAGAGAAATGATTCATGATACCATGAAACTAAAAACTGTAGCACGTAAAAATAAAACTAAACCGCGCCACCAATTTAGAATGGCTATTCAAAAGAAATATGCATCACTATTTGAAAAGAAATTCAAGTCAACAATGTGCATAAAAATTGAAACAACACAACTGCATCCCAGTATTTAAACTCCACGCACTGCTCCACATATCCAAACTACACACAACTCATTCTACACAACTATTGGGTAAGAAACCACAAGATGTGACCCCAACAAGCCCAAGCTCAAGTGCATCAACAATCCCAAGCCCACATCAAGGCCTAATGACAAGAAGCATGATGAGAAAGATTCATATAGGCCTCTCAGAAGATGATCAAGTCAATCATGGGCTTTTTACATTATTCACATGGGCTAAACAAATCTCTAAAATATGAGATGATGCATGAAGGAAGTGGTATAAATTTAAATTGGACCATTGTTTAGGCCTTGTTTTTCTAGAATAATAAGTCAAACAATGTGTAGTTGAATTGATAAAATTGGGCTTGACTAAGCCCAATAGGAGATTTGGCTATCAGCTACCAAAGGTCAAAGGTGGACTAAGTGGAAGTCAACATTCCTTCCTACACCTTATGGATCATGCATCCCATGGAGCCTAGTCCACACTCCACCCATGCGCCCCCTATCCAATGGCTAAGAGAGTGTCTTCTTTTCCAAGTCTTCATCCAAAGGCTAGGAAGATGCCTCCTTCTCAAAGTCACCATCCAAGGGTGATGATTAAAGCTTCTCATCCAACCTTGATCTAAGGGTCAAGAATTAGTCTAGCTTTTAGGCTTACATATAAAAGCCAAAAGTAGACCATTTGTACATTTTAACTCTTGAAACTTCTAATAGAATGTTTGTGTTGAGATCACTTGTAAGACTCGAGAAAATTAATTAATTATTTAAATAATTATTTAATTATGGCGGGTAGTAGAAACATTTAAAGCAATTAATGTGAGGAACTATGACGTGGAAAAGTACTAGCTCAAGTGGTTGAGAGTACTTTACTGTGTGTGAGGACTTGGGTTCAAGTCCTATGTGTGCCACTTAGATGTTACTTAAATTATGCGTTTTTGTGTACTTATATATTGAATGCGTAGTGTAATGATAAATTCCTAGAATTGTAGGAGTTATCATGAAATATGAATTGGTTTAGTGGGTATGTACTTGAATTGTTATTTGATTGGTTGTGGGTTCAATCCTTACTAAGAACAAAACTAATTTTCTTATTGGCAAATTTTGGTTGCATGGTATTGAAGGGACTTAGAAACCCTAGCTGCATATGAAGGCAGTCTAATGGGTTAGAAACCATTCAATAGTGGTTCATGACTAGTCATTAACAAGAATACTTAAGGTATTTTCGTTTTTAGCATTGAGCACATTTAATTGGGTAGTAAGTGAGAGAGAAAAGGCTAGTTGGAGAGGCAAAGAGTACTGCAGTGTGTGCAAGGGTCGAATACTGGGTTTTCAGAAGGGAAAAACTGATGGTAAAGGGGTGGAGAGGCTGGAAAACATTTTTGGACGTGCAAGAGAGGGTTAAGGAAGCTTTTGGATTGAAGATCCATCAAGAATTCGTGGTTTAGCAAGAAATTCCATGTAAGGGGAGTTGTTTTTGCGTGCTTTCTATCGTAGTCATTACATTGTGCCTCGTATGATCATGTGTGTATAGAATATCTGTCATGACTGCACTATTTTTCGCGTTTTCTGGGTACTGCCCAGAAACCGCCTGGCGGGCATGCATGTGCCACCAGGCGGTTCATCCATCTGTGTGCAATTTTGACTTTTGTTAACTTAAACCGCTTGGCAGGGATGAATATCCGCCAGGCGGCGCGACAATGCTCGTGGTCATTGGCTGTTTTTGTTGCTGTGAGTGTGAAAAGTCATTGTAATTTATGAAATTCAAACGTATTGATTATGTTGGGTGTTATCTTAACTTAGCCTGATTGTAATTGTAAAATGGTGGGGTTGGGACCCTCTCGGGATGGATCATTCATGATCACGTGCGTGAGGGTAGAAGCTAGGAGTATGTTTTGAATAGATTCGCAAACAGAAGTGGAGCCATGGTTTACTTGTATATATAATGACGTATTGGAGTGTCTGTAGAATAGGATTGGATATTGGTTAGGATTGACAAAATCGCGGGTGCGAAGGTTCCTGCATTTGGGTAGGCGCTGTTGCGCCGCCTGGAGGCTCTAGGCTTGCTGCCAGGTGATAGCGAGTCCAGGGGTTGTGCTCTGAAGTTCTGGCAGCTATGCACAGGGCTGTCGGGAAGGCCTGCGAGTCTGTGTTGAGAGAAAGTGTTTGTGGATGAAGTGTGGTGAAACTTGATATGAGGTGATCATCATAATAGGAACCTTAGAGTGATTGGGTTATTAAAATTGATGTGGTAAGAACAAGTGGGAGGCAGTAGCAATTAACTAAGAGTTTAACAATCATTTAGCAAGGAGTGAGTGTGAAACTTTGAGTCCTTGGAGAGGCTGTGATACATTGAAGGGCGGGATAAAAGGTAATTGTAATGCTAGCAGTTTCATAGGATGGATGAAGTTGTGATTTTATGTTAAAGCTCTTGTTAACTTGAAGAGAACTTAAATGAGTGGATTGATCGGGGTAAAGTACAAGTACTTGATTACATATGATAGTTGTAGAGTCGCCTATGCGAGGGCTTGATATTGGGGTTCTTATGTGATCTTTGTAAGTGAATTAAATGGTAAATTAGGTTAACTGGGGTGTCATAAACCAGAAAAGTGTTGTTCTTGTATGGTGCCTAGCGGTACACTGATACCCGCCAGGCGATGTATTTAACAGGAGAGCGCACAGTATTGAGGTGCGTCTGGCGGCACGTCGAGCTTCGCCAGGCGGTGACCAGGAAACAGGGGCACTAGAACGACGCTGGCATCTGGCGGTGAGTGATGCTTTCTGGTCACCAAGCCAGGCGGAAATGCTTTCTTGGCCAAGAATTATGTAGAATGGGTAAGATTGGTGTATGCTTTATTTTACATATTGTATATATCTTATTTTATTTTTCTCAGCTCACCCTTTCTTGTTTGTGTGTTTGTGTATGGCGATGATCGTGTGATTCGTTACACGGGAGCAGATGTTGGCACAGGTTATGCTGAGGATGTCCAGGCGACGGAGTGAGGGCTAGGTGTAGGATTAGAGCTAGGATTTACTCACGTGTATTTTATGCTTTAAATACAAATTTTGTGAACTTGTAACATTTTATGGATTTAGTTATGAGTTTTGGCACGCTCTTTTAATGAATTTAAATTTTTCCTGCGTTGGGATTTTTATCGAGATGACTTTTAATATCATTCTTTCTTTTATTATTATTTTTTAAGTAATATTCCCTAGGGATGTTACATTTGGTATCAGAGCAAACGTTTTTATGCTTTTGGGAAAACTGGGGGGTGAGCTGACGTTTGTTGTGTGAAATTGGATGATTTGCATTGATTGTTAAAGCTTGATAGAGTATATTTTAATCTTTAGCTATTTGATTTTAATAGCTGAAATATGTGGCGTGCATAGGCAATGGCAAACAGGATGCGAAGGAATACCGTTGGGGCTGATGAGATTGCTAACGCAATCCACAGGATGGTGGATGTCATGCAACCTGTAGCAGCACCACTAAGAGCCATGATTCCGCCTATGAGGCCTGGACCATGGAAGATTTCATGGGTCATAAGCCGGCGAAATTCACTAGGAAGGCCACCCCAGATGAGGCTGACGCATGGCTCCGAGAATGCGAGAAGATATTCAGGGTGATAGAGTGCACGGAGGCCCAGAAGCTTAATTTTGCCACCTTTCTGTTGGTGACCGAGGCCGAGTATTGGTGGATGGGCATGCAGCAACAGATGCAGAACCAGGAGGAGGAGGTGACGTGGACTAGCTTCAGGACGAGGTTCCTGGAGAAATACTTCCCTGACAGCGCTAAACATGAGCGCGAGGCGGAGTTTCTCACCCTGCAGCAAGGAAATCTGTCGGTGCAGGACTACGTGGAGAGGTTTGAGTACCTCTCGAGATTCTACTCGCAAAGACTGAGGAGTGGCACTACAGGAAGTTTGAGGGCGGCCTCAAACATGAGCTGAGGCGTTTTATCGTACCGTTGAGGGTACGAGAGTTTCCGGTCTTGGTGGAGCAAGCCAAGAGTGTCAAACAGCTAGAGATGGGACCCAGCCGGGTCAACCGCACTCAAAAGAGCGGTGTTGAGGGTAGACAACAGAAGAAGCCCTATAGTAGACCAGTTGTATCTTCACAGAAACTGAGATATTATAAATATGGAGGTGAACACTCGTAAATGCTATGCCTGTGACCAACCAGGACACTTCGCCAACAAATGCCCTAATAAGAAAAGCACTCCAGGATCGCGACCTTCACCATCTTCTTCTGATCGACCGAGAGCACCAGGCCGGGTTTTCGCCATGATCAGCACTGAGGCCACCTGGTCATGTAACTTGATTTTAGACCACTGCTTTCTTTTTGGTAACAATGTGTTGGTATTGTTTGACTCAGGAGCTTCGCACCCCTTCATATCTCATGATTGTATGGAGAGATTGGGATTGTCTCCTCGTGATCTGGGATGCAAGTTGATGGTCTCTACACCAGCATCTGGACAGGTTTCAACCAATCTAGCCTGTGTTGGATGCTTGATGGAGGTAGAGGGCAGACACTTCAAGGTGAACCTCGTTTGCCTGCCCTTGGAGGGATTGGAGGTAATATTGGGGATGGACTGGCTGTCCACCAACCACGTGGTACTTGATTGTGGACGGTGCAGAATTGTGTTCCCAGAAACAAAGGAGATAGAGTTGGTGACGTCTGGAGAGGCAGTGAAAGAGATGAAGAGGGGGTCTACTTGTTTTGTGATAGTGGCCTAGGAGAAGAAGATGAGTACAGAAGAGTAGATCAATAAGATACCAGTGGTGGATGAATTCGCCGACGTATTTCTAAACTAGATACCTGAGTTACCACCCAGCCAGGATATAGATTTCTCAATTGATCTAATCCATGGAGCAGGTCCAGTGTCGGCGGCACCGTACAGAATGGCACCAGCTGAACTAGCAGAGTTGATGAAACAGATAGAAGACTTGCTAGAGAAGAAATTCATTCGACCTAGTGCCTCACCGTGGGGAGCCCCGGTGTTACTAGTAAACAAAAAAGATGGGAGTTCTCGGCTGTGCGTTGATTATCGGCAATTGAATAAATTGACGATAAAGAACAAATACCCATTACTGAGAATTGATGATTTGCTCGACCAGCTGAGAGGGGCGGGTGTATTCTCCAAGATTGACTTAAGATCGGGTTACCATCAGATCTTAGTCAAACCAGAGGATGTCCAGAAGACAACTTTCAGATCGAGATATGGGCATTATGAATATGTCGTGATGCCATTCGGAGTGACCAATGCTCCAGCTGTCTTTATGGATTATATGAACCGCATTTTCAGGCCCTATCTGGATAAATTTGTGGTGGTGTTTATAGATGATATTCTCATCTACTCTCGGACCAGGGATGAACATGTAGGTCATTTGAGAGTTGTGTTGGAAGTGTTGAGAGAACACCAGTTGTACGGTAAATTGTCTAAATGTGAATTCTGGTTGGACGAGGTGCAGTTTCTAGGACATGTAATTTCTTCGCATGGTATATCAGTGGACCCGAGCAAGATTGAGACAGTGTTGAAATGGGAGAGACCTCAAACTGTAACAGAAGTCAGAAGCTTCTTGGGATTGGCTGGGTATTACAAGAGGTTTGTAGAAGGGTTTTCTAAAATGGTGAGTCCATTAACTCAACTCACTAGAAAGGATCAACCCTTCTCCTAGACTGATAAGTGCGAGGAATGATTTAAGGAGATGAAAAGGAGGTTGACTACAGCTCCGATTCTAATTATTCCAGATACCAGTAAGGTGTTTGAGGTATACTGCGATGCATCCTACCAGGGTTTGGGTTGTGTATTAATGCAGGAGAAGAGGCCGATAGCCTACGCTTCTAGACAGTTAAAGGTGCACGAGAAAAATTACCCTACCCACGACTTGGAGCTGGCTGCTATAGTGTTTGCCCTTAAAACATGGATACACTATTTGTATGGCTCCCAATTTCAAGTTTTCAGTGATCATAAAAGCCTGAAATATCTGTTCGATCAAAAGGAGCTAAATATGAGACAGCGACGCTGGATGGAGTATCTTAAGGATTACGATTTTGAGTTGCTTTACCACCCTGGTAAAGCTAATGTGGTTGCGGACGCCTTGAGTCGGAAAAGGATGCATATCTCATCCATGATGGTGAAGGAGCTGGTGTTGATTGAGAAACTCAGGGATATGAACCTGGGTATACAACTGAGTGAGGATTCCATCAGATGCAGTGTTCTGACTTTGACTAGTGATGTGTTGGGGACTATCCGCGACCAACAGAAGGATGATGCTGAGTTGCAGCAATTCATGAGTTGGATTGGGACTGAGAAGGGGAAAGATTACAAGATCGGGACAGATGGTATCTTAAGGTTCAGGGATAGAGTCTGTGTGCCTGGAAATTGGAGGTTGAGGAAACAAATAATGGAGGAGGGGCATAAAAGCCGTCTTAGCATACACCCAGGTATGACTAAGATGTACCAGGATCTGAAACAGTCTTTTTGGTGGAATGGGATGAAAACCGACATTCCTGACTTTGTGGCATCGTGCTTGGTATGTTAGAAGGCCAAGATTAAGCACCAGCGACCAGGGGATACACTTGAGCCGTTGGATATCCCTCAGTGGAAATGGGATAATATTGCCATGGATTTCGTAAATCATTTGCCGAGGTCTGTGAAGGGGCACGACTCAATCTGGGTAATAGTGGACAGGTTGACAAAGTGTGCTCATTTCCTTGCTATTAATCAGAAGTGGTCATTGGACAGGTTGGCTGAGTTATACGTGCGGGAAGTGGTCAGGTTGCACGGTGTGCCTGCCAGTATAGTGTCAGATAGAGACCCGAGATTCACATCTCGCTTTTGGCAGTCTCTACAAGCAGCATTGGGGACTCAGTTGAGGATGAGTTCTGCATACCATCCGCAGACTGATGGGCAGTCGGAGCGTACCATTCAATCATTGGAGGATCTTTTGAGAGCTTGTGTGCTGGATCATATGGGTAGTTAGAGTGGGATGCTTCCATTGGTGGAGTTCACATACAACAATAGTTATCACACCAGCATTGGTATGGCTCCATATGAGGCGTTGTATGGGCGGCGGTGTAGGATGCCATTGTGTTGGGACCAAGATGGGGAATCATTGGTGTTGGGTCCCGAGTTTTTACAACAGACTTTTTAGAAGGTTAGGGCGATCCAAGAGAGAATGAGGGCTACTCAGAGCAGACAGAAGTCGTACGCAGATAAGAGGAGGCGACCTCTAGAGTTCGAGGCTGGGGATCATGTATTCCTCAGGGTAACACCGACGGCGGGTATTGGGAGGGCCATAAAATCGAGGAAGCTAACTCCGAGATTTGTTGGGCCTTATCAAATTTTGAGGAGAATTGGTGTTGCAGCTTTTGAGATCGCTTTGCCACCACACTTAGCGAATCTGCATAATGTGTTTCATGTTTCCCAGTTGAGGAAATACATTGTGGATCTGTCGCACGTACTGGAGTCAGATGATATTCAGATTCGGGAGGATTTGACGGTGAGCACTAGACCGGTGCGAATTCTAGACTCACAAGTGAAACAACTGCATGGGAAGGAAATCCGGACCGTGAAGGTGCTATGGGATGAGACCACTCAGGAGATGACCTGGGAGATGGAGGATCGCATGAGGCAGTCCTATCCGCACTTATTTCCTGGTAAGTCTTATTTTCGAGGACGAAAATATTTAAAGGTGGGGGTAATGTAAAACCCGAGAAAATTAATTAATTATTTAATTATGGCAGGTAATAGAAATATTTAAAGCAATTAATGTGAGGAACTATGACGTGGAAAAGTACTAGCTCAAGTGGTTGAGAGTACATTACTGTGTGTGAGGACTTGGGTTCGAGTCCTATATATGCCACTTGGATGTTATTTAAATTATGCGTTTTTGTGTACTTATATATTGAATGCGTAGTGTAATGATAAATTCCTAGAATTGTAGGAGTTATCATGAAATATGAATTGGTGGAGTGGTTATGTACTTGAATTGTTAATTGATTGGTTGTGGGTTCAATCCTTACTAATGATGAAGGATTGACCCCAACCAAGGATGGAGGCACATGCTTAAGAAGACTAAGCATGTTTAGAAAGGAAGTTCACTAATCCTTCATCCCTTTCATTTGTGTTTGTTATTTTTGATTCCCAAAGTTGACTTAGTTGAATCAACTTTAATTGACTTGTTGACCTTTGACTAGGTTTGACTTGTTGACTATAGTTGACTTTATTTAAGCCAACATGCTAATCTATGTTTATTTGAATTGTTAATTGATTGGTTGTGGGTTCAATCCTTACTAATGATGAAGGATTGACCCCAACCAAGGATGGAGGCACATGCTTAAGAAGACTAAGCATGTTTAGAAAGGAAGTTCACTAATCCTTCATCCCTTTCATTTGTGTTTGTTATTTTTGATTCCCAAAGTTGACTTAGTTGAATCAACTTTAATTGACTTGTTGACCTTTGACTAGGTTTGACTTGTTGACTATAGTTGACTTTATTTAAGCCAACATGCTAATCTATGTTTATTTGCTTATTTGCTTTGTAGGTTAATTAGGAGTAAGAAAGCAATGCTAGGTGGCGCATGGTGATTGGGGAGCATAAATGATGTGGAGGAGAGAGTAAAGCAAAGGCATAAAGCATAAAGTAAAAAGCATGAAGAAAGTGTACCTATGTACCTTTGGTCTCCTTTGTTTTTAGCACACTTTGGCCACTTTTAGGAGACATATGAGACACATTCTTTGTCTCCTTTTGTGCTAGAACGAAATTAGCCTTGCACACACCATAGTTGGCTCTTTTGTCTCTGATGGACGTCCTTGGAGTAGGAGAGGAAGAAAATCCATGGAGAATGATAAGGAGAAGATGAAGTGCAGCGGAAATTGGAGAATTAGAGGAAGGAGGCTCTCGGAAATGGAGAATTTGGTGAAGATGAAGAGTAGAAGTAGAGCTATTGTATGGAAGGTGGCTAGAGGAGATGAAGGAGAAGGTTAGCCATGTATGCTCTCAAATTAATAGAAGTGTGGAGTGATCTCAAACACTACCATCTATTAGCAATTCAAGAGTAACCATTACAATATTTGAGTGGCTCTATTTATAGGCACATGCCCGGCCAAATAAAGAGAAAATGTAACAAAGATGAAATGCAAATGTAGCTTGGAGAAGAAGCTTGTTTGTAGACCATGTGATGTAGTAGATGAGTCTAGATGGTGCCAAGTGGCGTATCACACTCTCCTTGCCCAAGTCACACACACCATGCTTCCATCACATGCTCCTTGCTTAGTTCATGCTTTGCTTGCA
>Ga0214544_1012850_pt1 | contig 10606 bp, 4 predicted proteins | sample CNSS3metaG_FD_160074 | JGI IMG/M metagenome (GOLD analysis project Ga0214544, IMG submission 160074) | Root nodule microbial communities from cowpea collected in UCLA plant growth center, Los Angeles, California, USA - CNSS3 | ecosystem: Host-associated > Plants > Roots > Nodule | place: USA...
CTCCATAGATCCTTTAATAATACTCAAAAAATTCAGATTCTAAATCCAATTCCAAATAGGGTCAAATAGGGATTTTTCTTTCTTTTGACCATTTTTCGATTGTTAATACAATCCCGATTTTTTATTCCTTCTTTTTGTGAAATAACATATATAAATGACTTTTTTAACATAAAAATACAAGTTTTTCCTTCTCGATTTTTATAGATATTTTTATTGATCAGTAATTATAATGATACTAATTTTTAATTTTTTGATAAAAATTCAAAATCTAATTTCTTTTATTATTGAAATCAATCCAAACCCAATATCACCATACTTATGTGTATCATTAACCAATGAGACTGTAAAGCAGACACTAATTTTAACGATTCATGCATTTCAGTTAAAAGACTCGAAGTAGCAAAGCCTTTGGTAAAAAGAATACCTATTGTTATTATTGTATTGAATTAGGTTATTTTGAGGTCATATCAAGTATTCAGAGTTTTCCTCGATGTGGTATTGCTCTTGCGGCCCACACTGAAACAGTGCTTTACCCCTAGATGTCTAGTCAAATGTTGCGCCTAAACACATTTAAGAGAGAATCAAATTCGAAGATGAAACAGAAACGAAAAAGATTACTACCTTATAAACAAAAAGTTTTAGAGTAAGCATTATGAAATGTCCAAGATAATTAAAAACCGACAAAGAAAGAGAATAAATTCTCTTATATTACAACATATTTTATTTCTTTTGGTACTCCGAAGAAACAAATTTTGATTGAATCTATATCTGTCCAATGGATACTATCTGCTCATGGATATAATAAAGATGTATTGAGATAGATTTAAGTAAAAGCATTGGTTTCAATACGATGAAGACGTGTTGAGATTAGATTTTACCACCTTGTCCTTCTCTTGTACCAATCCAATATTATTTATAAAGATGCAATTATTCATATCTTGAAAGTACTCTTAAATGTAACTTTAGGTCCATTCCAACTACAGCCTAAGATCATCAAACTTCAGTATAATTCCTCTGTTACTGCATGAATGAGTTACTTGCATTAGGATTAGGACTTTATAACCAATTAGAGCCTTAGATATATTCCTAGCATCTAAAAGCATGAGGAGAATTAGTTGGACCACAACTTGGAATCAATTCCTACTCAATCCCAAGTCGATGAAATAAGATGAGTGATTTTTTCATCCAACAACGAGTATAAACTAATCTACAAACATCTAAACAAAATCATACTTTAATAAATACAATAATACCAATTAAAGAGAGTTTCAAAGGGTTACATCATGACCACCAAAAGAGATTTAGCTCCTCATGATAGATGGAAACATTACAATGCTTTAAATAGCCATCTCTCTTATGCTCTCTAAAGTTATTCAAGAAGTACAGAGAATGTGTTCCTAAAAATCTCTCTAAAAAGTCTTTCCCCAATGTCTCTATAAAGCAGAGATTCAACTCTATTTTTATAGACTATCTAGGGTTGTACTCAATAGTGCACATGTGGTTCAGGTGTAGAGGTTTCCTTTCTATGTGTGGGTTTGCTTTAATGGCTCAGGCTTGGGCTCATCCTCTTATGCCTAGCTCTTGAGATAACTTCTTTGAAAAGGAGTCTTTATGTCTTAAGTGCAAGTTTAGATCTTGAGGTTTCTTCTCCTAAGGGGTTTGCTCTTTGTGGCTCAGCCTTAATTATGCTGCACAAAAACTTACCAAAATCAAATCAAGATAAGTGTCAAAATTATCTTAAAATTTACTCAAACTAGTATCAGTAAACTTAAGGGTTATGTATCCTCATTACACCAAGGACACGCAAAATTTCTTTTAGTACTCCATCCCTATAGATGCATATAATAGTCCACAAAATAGATCATTTAATATAAATGTTTCTTCCATTTACACATCATATGTTTCTACATCGTTCTCCCATAGTTTTTTCAATTCATCAATCAAAGGTTGTACATTTCCAAAAGCTTTAGGATCTAGAATAAATGTTGACATCTTGAAGTAAGGATCTTTCATGCACATTCAATGTGACAAGTTGAAACAACTTAAAACAACTAGTCACACATTGCATGAATCTACCACTAAAAAGTGAGATATTTCGAATCAAAATTCTTTGAGGCAGTAAAATCAACTAGATGTCTCATTTTTTCATCTTCATCAAAAGTCTTATACTTGTGTCACCTCATTTCTTCGACAATATTAGATTATACATATAATTGTTATAAACCTTGAAGCTAAAGAAGAATAACACAACTTTCTTTGGACAACTTGTTATGTAGGTCTTTATATCAAGAAAAATTACAAGTTATATATAATAAGTTATATATAATGTTGATATATAATTACCTCGAAAAGAATCAAATCATTTACACAAGCATTTGTTTTGTTTAATCAAGTCTAAGTTCACAAATAATTTATTAAGTTTCAGAATAAGATCAAGGAACTTCATTTCCTTGTGCATATGTTTTGTTAATAAAGTATGAATTGAATGTTTGCATTGAAACTAAATAAACATTTTATATTTAATAATTGAATAATAAATGATAAGTTGAAATTTTCACAACCATAATATATTCCTCCAATAGATTATAAAATTTGGTTTTTATTTTTCATTTACTTTATTTGTGGACTAATAACTTGTTTTCTTATTTTTGTTTAACAGCATTTCCAAGATTATATGACATATTATGAATCCCATAATTAGAAGTTTGTCTATTATCATTTTTATTATATTCCTCTGTTATTCTTCGTGGAGATTATATATAATATAATTTTTTTTCTCAAAGGTGATGCTTTCGTATATATGGCTACTTTGAATTTATAGAGATTATTGTAACATTTTCTCCGTGGACATGTAATTTTCTTTCCTCAAAACTATTAAATATAAATTCAACAAGTTCAAGAATTCCTTTTCCATATAAAGGATGTTGTATCAATAATTTACCTTCAATGTTTTTTATTTACTTTTATACCTATATCAAAGAAACATATTATATTTTTCACACGTGAAATCGTACAAATTAAATATGTCAAACAAATCGTGAAAATCATAATAAAAAAACATATAAAGTTATATAATAAATAATCAAAATACTAAAGTATTCTCTAATTTACTTTATTTTATATAGACTTATACTATTTAACTAACTTTATGTCTAATTTTAAATATATTTCTAAGCATTAATTTATTTTTTGTACTCGATTAGGTCTTAGCCTTCAGCAAGACTTAGGGGTGGACAAAAAATTCAATTTTCATGATCCAATTCACTTTTTCTCTGATCCAATTCCATTTAATATCTATTTTATTAAAAATTCAATCTATTTAAAATCCATTTTATTAGATTTAGATTTCAATCTGATCTACATTTTATATATTTTATGGATTGGATATGCATTCTCTAAATCTAGATTTTCAAAATGGATAATCCAAAATATTCAATCCAAATTTTCATTTTATATTTTTGGTTAGGTTAGGCTAAAGGTCAAGACAAGTTAGTCCAAATTTAGTCGTATTTGACTGAGTTGGCGTGACCCTATACAAAATTTGGCTGAATTCGGTCGAATTTAGTCAAGTCGGTCTCGATCAAAATTTGGCCCAACCGGTTCTGGATAAAATTTGGAAGTATTCGGTCGAGTTGACCCCGACCCAAATTTGACTACATTGGGCTAACTCGACCCGGACAAAATTTGACCGTATTCGACCGAGACGACCACGACCAAAATTTGGCAGTATTTAGCCTAGTTGGCTCTGGTAAAAACTCGATCAAATTCAATCGAGTTGGCCATAATTGAGAATTGGTTGAGTCAGCCCTGGCCCAAATTTGGTCGTATTCGGCTGAGACGGCATAGGATGAAATTTGGCGGTATTCAAATGAGTTGGTCACGATATAAAATTGGCCATATTCAACTGAGTTGTCCACGATCGAAATTCGGCCGAATTCAGTCGAGTTGGCTCCGGTCATAATTCGATTGTGTTGGCCTCAACATAAATTTGGCCGAGTTGGTTCTAGCCTGAATTTGGTCGTAATCGACAAAGTCGTTCGCGACCGAAATTTGGTCTTATTTAGGTGAGTCAATCCTGACCTAAATTTTGTCGAATTCAATCGAGTTGGCCATGACCAAAATTTGGTCGAGTCGTCCTAGCCCAAATTTAGCCATATTCAGTCGAGTAAGTCCCGAACAAAATTTGATTGTATTCAACTAAGTTGGTTGTGATCGAAAATTGTTCATATTTAGCCGAGTTGGTCCCGACTAACAAATTTAGTGGAGTCAACATTGACCAAAATTTGACTGATCAGGCCCTTGCTCAAATGTGGCCATATTTGGCCAAAATGGATGTGAATTGGATCATTAAAAATCCAATCCATGATCACCCCTAGCAGGACTTTAGGTCGAGTACCTATCAACCCCTTTCAAGCAAAGTCAATCCCAAGACTGCAACAAAATAGTCATACAAGAAGGTCTTTTTGACATACCCTCGAGGTCTATTGCTAGTTAGTTCTCTACAAAATCCTAAAAAAAGTGCATACTTACTCCGTTAGGATAAACCTAGGGTAATAGAATATCTTGTGGTAGGGTACTTACCGACAGACTGAAAAGTATTCGGCCTCATATCATAAACAAAACTTAGTAAAAGTAAGTTTAAAACTCAATAAGATCACCTAACAATTGGGTCTTTAAGAATCAGGTCCACAAAGCCCATAACTTGGTTCAAACCCACGATAAGGTCAAAACCACACGAGATGCCAAGTAATAATCATTATAATATTAGTATAAATACATTTGGACCCAAGTAATTCACTCACTTTTTCATTAATTGCTAATTATGCAGATTTGGCTATTGAAGAAAAGTTCTATGTTAACTTGAGAATTGAAGTATCTTTTACAAGTACATCCTCATTTTTTTACCTTAAGTAGGATGAGAACTCACAAGATGACTACTACCTTCAAATGAGAAATTCCTTATAAGTCCTAAAACATTTACGAACTATTATCTCGATAGTGTAAGAACAATTTTTATTTTCAATCTATTCTATATTGTTAATATTTTTATTATATTTATGCAAGGTTTGTTATGTTTAGTTACATAATAAATGTCTACACTTCTTAGTTGATAAAATAACAATTAACAGTTTTCGATTAGATATTTAACCTTCTGAATTAAATATTAAATATAATAAATTATTAAATTTAATTAAATATACCAGATACTACTTTTAGTAAATTAAAAATTGAATCTTATTAAATATTAAAAACAATTAAAAAAAATAAATCTTATGAAGTTGTTAATAAAATATTTGATTTAATAAAAGTTATATTTGATTAAGATATGATGATTCAGATAAGATTTATTGATAAAGTTGTCACCATTCTTGAGTTATAAATACCATTCAAGTTTCTCCATATTGTTGCACACTTTTTTTCATTCTCTTGACTTCATATTTGTGTGGTGATATCAATATATCTTCAAAGTATTTTTCTTAAAGCAAACAACATGGTTACATCACTTGTGCTAATGGTTTTGGCTTTTATGGTTATGCTGCTAGCAATAACCTTTGTTCAAAGTGTTATAAAGATTATCTCGCCAAATCAAAGGGTTGTGCGTGTAGAATATGAAACGAGAGGCGAGAGTTTTTATTTGGAGATATCATCATCATGTACTTCTGAGAGTGAAAGTTCTACCATTGTTGACATAATTTCTCTTTCTGCCACAAATTCTAAAGCAACAAGTGAGAAGGAGAGATAGAGATGAAGAGTTGCAATAAGAAGATTGGGTTAATAGGGTTTCAATGTCGTTGTGGAGATGTTTTCTGTGAAACACACATATATCCAGAGATAATTGCATGTAAACTAAAAAATAGGGTTTAATATTAGTTTTTTTTTTTATTTAGAATTAATACATATAGATTATAAGAATATATAGGATTTTGGTTCGCATTCATCATTATATGTAAATGTTGGTATTATGAATATTCACATTTATGTTATTAAACCTATTATTTTTCATAATTCAGTTTTATATTGATAAAAAAAAGCATGAATATATCGTTTCTTTTTATCTTGGGTTTATTTGGCTTAAAAAATGCATTTTTTTAATGTAAGTCAAAATAATATTCATAATCTATAACTATATATCTATATCTATAATTATTATATATAAAAAGAAGTCTTTCTTTTCTGTCCATAATTACTTATTTTTAATTTATCTTTCATAATATAATTCTTTATTTAATTTTTAAAAACTAATAGTTATGTTTTCATATTTTTATATAAAATTATTAGTACAACTACTAATTTAGTCCTCAAATTTTTTGGTTTGGTTCATTTTAATCCCTTATTATTGTTTGATTCAATTTAATTCATTCATTAACAGTTATTTTCTCTTCTTTCCATTTATTTCTCTTTGTTCTTAATCAATATAAATTTACATTGCATATTAACTCAGTAATATTACAATATCATTATCTATTTATATAATATCATATATATATATATATATATATATATATATATATATATGCTTTGTGTTTACACTAGTCTATTATATATTAAGAAAAGAAGATATTAGCATTTTTGTTTAATTTTTTATTTATGATTTATGATTTCAACTATAATATAAATTATAAGTAATATTATTATATTTGATATTATTATAATTTTTATTATTATTTATAATTATTACTAATATTATTATTATAACTTTTATTAAAAATAATATTAGAACTATTATTATTATTAGATATTATTATTATTATAATATTTATTAATATTACTATTATTATTACTATTATATAATATATATATATATATATATATTATTATTAAATTTAGTAATATTATTATTAGTAAAATGATTAATATTTTTATAATTAGAATTATTAGTAAACCTAATATATAATATATTATTATTATTATGACGTACTTTTATTAATTATCGTTAGAATTATTAGTAAAATTTATTAATATTGTTATTGTTATTATTAAATTTATTAATATTATTAAAAGTTGTAAAATAATTATTATTATTACTAACAATATTAATATATAATGTATTAATATTATTGATATTGTTTTTATTATTATTGTTGTTGTTATTTTTTATATTTTTGTTATTATTATTGTAACGTCCTAAAAACTGAATAACCTCAATTAATAAAACATCACATACATGAATAATCAGACAGTACTGGGATTAGGGTAAGAATGTATACAATATGTCAAATATCCCCGGATTTCAATTAAAAAGGGCCCCACATGGCCCAACCAGAACTAAACTGAAAATAACACAATTAAGAATGTTACGTCTTGTTCGTACAAGAAAACATAAATAACAGAATCCGCTAGTAATGGGCCCAACACTTGTCCAATGCGTCAAGCTGCAGCATCCCTATTTCCATCACCACTGCCAGGAGTTCTCACGCCTGCTCACATCAACAAGGTTGATGATCATTGCAAAGGAAGAGACCACACATAACACACAAGCAAGCAAAAGGGTAAGCTAGCGAAAAGTCATCATACAGGCTCACAACACACCATTCATATTCAATCATACATGACAGTCATCCCATGTGAAATACCCATCCATATAAAGCCCTACGATTAAACTATCCGGATACTTAATTGAGGCATCACCACGTGGCAGTGGAATTAGGTCCTAGCAATGAGGCGTCACCGCGAGACCTTCACGGAATTATACCCTTACAGGAGGCACCACCACGTGGCCATTCGTGGAATTACGCCTTGGCCTTGAGGCACCACCACGACCCCCCGTGGAATTACGTCCTTTTGTCGAGGCACCACCAGGGACTCCCCTTAAGAGGATCCATGGAATTACGTCCAACCTATGAGGCGCCACCAAGATCTCTCACTACAAGAGTCATGGAATTATGTCCTACTCATCCTTTAAACATGTTCCACCTACCAATCAAGAATCTCTCATAATATAAATATCATGTAAAATCAATAATTCATACAACTCATGCTTTTCAATTCATACCCAATCAACTAACATGCCATTTCCATTTCAAATGTAACATATTAATCATACCATAAACATACAACACTTATAGTAAGGCATTTGGGTCAGATAACAAACCACACATCAGTGAACCACTCAACAACAACATCAAAAACCTGTTCGCTGCCTCGCCCAAGCTAACGGGGCTCGCTCAGGAGAGGGGACCCTCTCGCTCAGGCGGATCCCATCTCGCCTAGGCGAGAGCACGACAAGGGGACAATGCCTTCTGCGGGGTCTCGCTCAGGCGATCCCCCTTCTCGCCTAAGCGAGATTGTACCTCGCTCAAAAATTACGCCAGGTCGCCTGGGCGACCTTTCGTGCAGGAAAACTTGGGCGAGCCTCTGTTAGTCTCGCCTAGGCGAGGCATGCTCGCTTGGGCAAGAAAACTAGTGTCCGCCACTGTTCTTTCGAGCGACAATAACCCACACACACCCATGCAGTCCAACAGGTATTTCCGACCGATTATATTCACACACAGGCCGCTCAAACATCATATACTCATCAAAACAAGCAGATTCTACCGAAGACATGGTAAGGTCTAGCTTCCCTTACCTGGGAATGGGCTAGCGGGAACTTCCGACACACACACACAGAGCACCACAGTCCTAAGAGTGAGCCAAAGGGTTGGAGTAGAGCGGAGCTTAGAGTTGTCTTGTCCAAGGGCTGGTATCAAACCCTAGCAGTGGTTCCTGTTGCGAGAGAGAGAAAGGGTTTGACGACAGTGAAAATTTGAGGGCAAGAGAAATGAAAGTGTGAGGACATACTTAGGGTCTCCTTTTCCCCCTTCTTGGGCTAGCCCTTAGGCCCAACCGTTTTGGGGCAGTCTTATAAAAAAAACAAGGAGATAAAATGGGCCTTACAATTATAACTGTTTTTTCTTAAAAAAAAACGTTGTACTAAATATTTTTATTAAATAAAATTTTAATGTTTTAAAAAATTTTAATTTTTATTAATATTTTTTTAATATTTTAATACATAAATATATATTTTTTAAATTTATGTAAATAAATATAATATCAATTATATTATTTTTCTAAAAAAAAAAACAAAAAAAAAATCATGGGTCAACTACTTTAATTTTTTTTTTAGTTTTGTTGCCGATTTTATTTATACCTGTATATAAAGGATTCTTCTCTTTGATGTTTACATTTATTTTTCGAATATCCCCTAAATACAAGTTTTTAAAAAGTGAAATAACTTTTTTTATCAATTTTATTATTATTTTTAATTATAAAACTACCTATAAAATAAATAAAAAATATTTACAATAAAGTTATAAAAAATATTTATATTTAATTTCATATCTATAATAATAATAGTTTTAAATTTTTTAATATCATAAAAAATCATAAAGAAAGGTAAAGACTCGAGCGCATAACAATGTGTTTTTACTAGTCATTGGACAAAGAGATACATAAAAGTATACACCAAATTTGGTGTATATTTTTACTTTTTTTATTTTACCCTTAATATAATTTTTAATTTATTTGTTAAAGATAATTGTATAAAACTATCACTGATTTTTCTTTTCCATTTATTTATTGGTTTGAAGGCTCACTTACAGATACTTCTTACTTTCATTGTATTTTTTTTTCAAGTTATCATTTTTTTTAATTTCATTATTCACTATTGTTCACACAAGTAAAATGAAATTAAACTTCAGTGAAATTAAATAGCAGTGAAAAAGTACCAAGAATTACTAAGATGAATGATAGTTTAAAAGTTAAGTGTGAAGGAACTATCGTAAGATCCATATCCAAAAGACAGAAGGCAGTTACGAAAAAATGTTCAACATTAAAATTTGGATTAAAATTTTTACTAAAAATTATTTATATTTTATGTTCTAATTCTTTGCTATTTATTGTACTTTCAAATTTGAATTAAATGTTTACTAAAAAATAGTTATATTTTATTTGGTAATACTTTCGTAACTCACATTTTTATACCTTTATAATTTACTTTACTAATTTAAAATTTTTAACATACACTTTCTATTTTATGTGCTCATAATTTTGGGGCTCCAAAAAATTGCATTTATTTTTAATAATTTAATTAGTTATTCATTATTTTTAGACATGTGTAACGACTTATTTTACCGCTTATGAATTAAATTAATTCAAGTTGGAAAATTACAATAATAAAATATTTAACATTACAAGAAATTTGATCATTATCTATGCCTAGAATTCGTAGATAATGATATATTTTCGTAGGTAATTCAGTATTATCTACGAAGGCTATTGCATAAGTAATAGATTCGTAGGTAACATTATTTACGAGACTTGTATTCGTATGTAATTTCATCTACGAACATTATCTACGAAAATATTCATGAAAAAGAGATACTTTTCGGTACGCAAGTTATCTACGAAATATTTTGTAGGTAATTTATCTACGAAAATTTTCGTAGATAACTTACCTACGAAAATTTTTGTAAATAATTTACCTACAAAATTTTTCGTAGATAACTTACCTATGAATATTTTCGTAGATAACTTAAATATATATATATATATATATATATATATATATATATATATATATATATATATATATATATATATATATATATAAAAACATTATATATATACA
>Ga0214544_1012857_pt1 | contig 10596 bp, 6 predicted proteins | sample CNSS3metaG_FD_160074 | JGI IMG/M metagenome (GOLD analysis project Ga0214544, IMG submission 160074) | Root nodule microbial communities from cowpea collected in UCLA plant growth center, Los Angeles, California, USA - CNSS3 | ecosystem: Host-associated > Plants > Roots > Nodule | place: USA...
GTGGCGAAGCAAATTATTGGGACTGTTGCTCTGGATACCGGAGGGATGTCAACCACAATCAATCGACTAACTTCTTGTCGAGTGTAAGGCCTCCACAAGAACTGAAACAAAATTGTAGACATTAGTTCGAAATGTTAAAAAAAAGAGCTTTGATTTACCTTAAGTATTACCTGTCTTGTACGTAGTTGATCAAATCTCAACCGAAATTCAGTAACTGAAATTGAAGCTGGATTTATCCGATGTGTTACATTCATCCACCTAAAAAAATGTAGCAATTTCAAGTTAGTTAAATGACAAAAAAAAAATAATTTAAAAGTTAGCTTTTTACCTTCTACAAACAAGGAAACCATCCCCATCAGCCACCTCCTGATCACTTAAAGGTTGAAGTTGTGGGGCTATAGTAGTAATCCTCTCCCAAGCCCAACATTCTAACAAGATCATGGATCCACCAATATTTTCTTGGCGTAGGTGAATGCCATGATCTAGGCAACGATATAGGCAAGCCAAAACTGCAGACCCCCAACTATAATTCCTGAAGTGGCATCTTGGATTGACAGGATACCACTACAAAAATGTACTCAGACCTACGATGGAGGTAGTAGATTCGGACACATGACAACAAACCTGGCAGAATGTATGAATTATGTTTTAAAAAGAGCTCGTTCATTACCAATTTGTGCTCTAATTAAGGCAACATTTGAAAGGACCGCAACATGGTTTGTTGAGAGAGGGGTTAAGGCAGACTCCATGTTACGAGCAGGCTACCAATATACAGAGGAAATTAATGCTATCATTAAAAAAAATCAACAACAAGCGGGAATGTGTCAAGTTCGTCGATACTCAAGAGAAAATAATGAATTTCAAGTTCAAGAGATATTTCTCCACATGATCACCGCCTACCAATGTCTTTTACAGTTAGATTAAATGATTGGTGGTGTGATTGTGGTCATTTTCAAGCTCTTCGACTGCCTTGTCATCACGTAATAGTTGTTTGCTCTTTCTCGCATATAGACCTAACCTCATACATCCATCCAGTTTATAGTCTCTACAACATCAATAAAGCATATGAAATACAATTTCATCCGGTTAGGAATAAAGAATATTGGTCACCATACACCGGACCAAATTTCATTCCAGACCCAAACATGCGCCGTAGGGTAAGGGGAAGACCACCAACTAATAGAATCCATAATGAGATGGATGAACCAAATCTAAATAGACGAAGCAAATGTTCATATTGTAGAAATGAAGGATATCATAAGGGCAACTGTCCCTATCGTCAATAATTTTATTATGTAATTTTCATTGTGTTATTTTTATTATGTAATTTTTATTATGTAATTTTTATTATGTAATTTTTATTTTGTTACTTTTATTATGTAATTTTTATTATGTTATTTTTATTACGTATCATTTAGGTTGCGCATTTAAATTATGTTATTTGTGTATTTTTTTAAAATTACTTTATTTTACCAATAACAAAATTAATTCCCAATAAATTAAATGTAATAACTACTCTTAAGAAAATTGTGTAAAATAAGGTTAAAAAAAACTGAAAATTTTTAAAAAATAAAATAAAATGCAACGTTAAAAAAAAAACTGAAACCAGTCTTCTGCCTGACGACTTCAGTGCAGGGTCTCCCGCCTAGCGACTTAAAAAAAAAAAAAAAGGAAACCGGCCTTTGGGAGGACGACTTCTTCTTGAATGTCGTCCTCTCCCTGACGACATGACCCAGATTTACAAAAAAAAATTCAAAGGACCCATATTTACAAATTATTGGTCAAAATGACCCAAATTTACAAAAAAGCCTGAAAATGATGTGAGTCTTGAAATCCACTTTCAGAGACGGATGACAAGTCGAGAGATGCCATGGTTTCTCAATTTAAAAAAAATTAATTTTATGGATTATATATTGGAAATACAAGAAATTAAATTAGATAGATTTTTATTTTTTTATAAAATATAATGTTTAATATTAATAAATAACAAAATATGAAATAAAATATAATAAATAAAAAGAAATTTATTGTGATAATTTTTTTTTATTTTTTCTTCTATTATTTTTTTGAGTTATTTGTTTGTATATTATATTTACTTTTTATTCTCACATTTTTTGTTTTTGTTTTTCTTAAGAGAAAAAAATATTTAGTACTTTTTAGTCTCATTCTTCGTTTGTTCTTATCAATTCTTAAAGAAAAAAAGTAACTCATTTTTGTCTTCTTAAAAAGACTCAACTTCTTCGAATATTCTAAAGTATGATATTAATTATTTAATGGTTCAAATTTAAAGGAAAGAACTAAAGAAAAAGAATTACAATCGAGGACTTTTATATTAATTTTTTTAGAACAAGATCTAAGAAACATTATCAAATATATGAGAATATTTAATACATCAAATTGATGAAATTATTTTATTTAGTATAGAAATATCCAATGAGTCAATAAGATAATAATTTAATTACTTTTATTTTAACTTTTCTTGTTTTTTTTAATGAAATAAAATTGTGAAATAAAATGAAAAATATATTTCTTTATCAATAATATAATTATTTACATTAAAAAAATAGTTAAAAATTTTAATTATAATTTAACTATTGATGAGTTAAATAATTTGAATGAGATAATTTTATTTATATGTGATTTGTTTTATAGTTACAATTATACTAAATTTGTACTCATTTTATTGTATTAATAACAATAACTTTAAATATATATAAATTTTAGAAGTATTATTTTATTTCTCAAATTTATCGGTCAAAATTAAACATTGTCCACTCTTGTATATGTTACCGCACGTTACTTTATTATTGCATATGGATAGAAATATTTGAATTTCAAGGATGTGATTTTTTACAATAAAAAAAAACAAAACCAAAACCAAAGTAATACAAGTATGTTTATATGGTTAGCAGTTGCTAAAATATTGCTTTTGTTTTATATATTTTTTGCTTTTATTTATTTTATTATTGTAAAAAATTTGTACTCATGGATATTCGCGGGTAACGGATATGGGTATTTTTTTATACTCGCATGTTAGTAGGACAGATACAAGTATCATAGTATTTGTACATGTGGATATCCGTATCCGTTATACTTTCATCTAAATTACAAAAAGACGTAATTAAAATAATTAACACATCCATTTTAAATGGATTATTTTTTATCAATTGGTTTTCAAAAATCTTCATTTCTTTGTAACTGTCATTCAACACTATTTAAATGGATTATTTGCACTTTGTATGAGATTTATGAATGTTATGCATTATATTTTTATTTGAATTTATGATTAAAATATATTAAGTATTAAAATTTTTTTTTGATATCCGCATATATCCGTAAATATTCGTGAATATTAAAAATAAATGCAGGTATCCAGATAATAAATATCTGTACGGATACATATACGAGTACAGTTGTGATTATTTGTTTCCAAACATCGTTAGTGTATTTATGATATAATTCATTTCCTCTTTACGGGAGTATTCCTCTTTTTTATGTATGGGAACTGGTACATTTGTACCATCTTTTATGTTACACCAACATGAATATAGAATTGGTGGGGATGATTAGAATCACCTGAAGAGTCTCAATCTCATTAGAAACGGTGAGGGGTGGGAGTGGATATATCGATGGGAATATCTACATGCATGTTTAGATATAGAAATATCTATATATAAACAAATTCTTCTTCTTCTTTTTTTAAATTTTTTTCTATTTTGATAATCAATTCATTCTTAAAAATAAAACAAATGTGTTAATCGAGACAAATTAAAAGGATAAAAAAGACACTACAAAAAGTTATTATTTAGTGGAGTTATTTCATGTTGATTTTAAAAATCCTCCACAGAAAGATTACTTCTTTGAATAGTCTAAAAACTAAAAATAATGAAGTTTTAATTGTTGCTGGAAGAAGTCACTCCCAGCAAATTATAATACATTTTTAAAATTTAAAACATCAATCGTATTAATTATCTTACTACTTATAAAGTTTAAAACCAACTGTATAAAAATAAAAAATATTTTAAAAAGCCAATATATTAACATTTTTAAAATTGTAATTCGGGTCAAAATGCTTAAATTTACAATATATATATATATATATATATATATATATATATATATATATATATAGACTTATATAATTTTTATTATTTATATTATTAATAAAGGGAATTTTCATTTGATGTACATAATTCTTTTCAATTTTATTTTTTAAGTAGTTTTAATTTTTAATTAAAATACTTATTTTACTATTTTTATTCTTTAACTGATTATTTATTTTAATCAACCATTTTTTTAACTAAAACAATTATCATCTTTAAATTTAATCCTGTTTTTAAACTAAATGAATTATTTGTAATAAAAAAATAGACACACATAAATAAATAAATAAAGGTAGTGCCTCTGTTTCCGTTGGTCTCAAATAGAGAAAATGTATTTTTTTTTTTACTAATCCTATAAGGATAACTTATATTTTTCTTATGTAATTTTCTTTCCTAAGAAAAATTATTTCTTAACAATTTTTTTTACAAACTTAATAAAATTTTCATAAATAAAATTAAAATAGATTAATTTTTTATTTTTTAGTTAAAATAAAGTAATGAAATAATATTTTTTTTTTACCTAAATAAGAAGTTTGTGAAACTTTGTAAAAGAAAGTTTTGTTAACCTTTCATTTTCCATTTCGTAGACAAACGTTAAATTAATTCAGGATATTTGTATATATATTTCCTCCCCCATGATGTTTTTTATATAAAGGTTGGGGAAATGCCGTGAGATTTCATTGTAAACAAGCTGTATGAGCAAATGAAGGAAATGTTGTTCTCCACCTTTTATCTGTCTCTTCCCTTCTTCATCAGCGTCCTATTCTTGTTTAAGCTCGCAAGAAAAACCAAATCCAAACCCAATCTGAATCTGCCTCCATCACCACCAAAACTACCATTCATAGGCAATCTTCATCAGTTAGGCACGCTGCCACATCGCTCTCTTCGAGATCTCTCACTCAAATATGGTGACATCATGTTGTTGCAGCTGGGGCAGATGCAGAATCCAACTGTGGTGGTTTCATCGGTCGATGCGGCCATGGAAATCATGACAAAACATGACATGGCCTTTTCCAACCGAGCCCAAAACACTGCTGCAAAAATCTTTCTCTATGGATGCATTGATATTGCATTTGGAAACTATGGGGAAACCTGGAGTCAGAAGAAGAAAATATGGGCTCATGAACTTCTGAGCCCGAAAATGGTTCAATCATTTCATGAAATCAGGGAGGAAGAAGTGGCCAAAGTGGTGAAAAAGGTACGTGAAGTGAGTTCTAGAGAAGAGTGCTACGTGAATCTAGGGGAGATGCTTATGTCGACATCGAACAACATCGTGTGTAAATGTGCTCTCGGAAGGAAATACACTGGAGATGGTTACAGCAGAGTGAAAGAGTTAGCAAGGAAAGTTATGATTCATCTCACAGCTTTTACTGTCAGAGATTACTTCCCTTGGCTGGGTTGGGTTGATGTTGTTACTGGAAAAATTCAGAAATATAAGGCCATTTTTCAATCTTTGGATGTTTTATTTGATCAAGCAATTGCGGAGCATTTGACTCTGAAGAAGGAAAGTAACCACTCCAGAAAGAAAGACCTTTTGGATATCCTTCTCCATTTTCAAGAGAATAACATGCTTAATTTCGAGCTCACAAAAAATGACCTCAAAGCACTTCTAATGGTAAATTTCTTCTCTCTCTCAACACTTCTTTTACTCTCACTCTCTCGTAAACATATTCACTACACTCTAAAATATATGAACAGCAGGATATTACAGGTTGAAAAAAAATCAGAAAATAACATGCATTCAGTGCTATGATGATGATATTTTTCATTAGATACTATTATGTAATTTAGATTCAGATATTTTAACTACTTTTTCACACCTTAATTTCAACTCAACTTTAACATTTATCATTTACTCTCATCCGATAAGGTAACTTTTAACTATTAAATTTTGATAATTTTTTTTAATAACACGTATTTTTTAAATAATTTTAAAATATTAAAATTAAAAAAATAAAAAATAACTTAAAAAATACCAATTAAGATTATAAAAAAAAATTATCAAAATTTAGTATTAAAAAATTATTTTCCACGTACTTATGCGTACAAAGTGTATCTTATACCGGATTCAAACACTCATTATTCTCATTTTAATATTACTTAGTTTATGGGAAAAGTCGTATTACAGTGAGTTGATCAAAAGTCTTTCTTACCAGGCCACGTTAGGATGTGAAAAAAATACAGTACAAAATATTTTTTAATTGCATTCCCATATCTTGCTAGGCATGCGGGGTCGGATATGCATACCATGTGCCATTTTCATGCTTCAACTTTACTTAATTGTTTTAATGGGAAATATTATTTCCTTACTCTGATCCGCGCGCTCTTGTATTTAAAATGTATACTTACATTACATCTCTCATCTTTCAAATAAAATAACACTAGGATCATTCTAATTTTTAATTAGATTTGCATAAGAAATGAAATTTACATAATATAATCGAGGTAAGTACTATTTATTAAAAACTCGAATGAGCAATAGTTTATTAAAGAAGGCAATTTGTTAACATAACTGATTCCATCATATTTTGTTATAATTTTAGGATATGTTCGTTGGAGGAACTGATCCAGCTGCGGTAACATTAAACTGGGCTATTTCAGAGCTTGCGAGAAACCCAGCCATAATGAAGAAAGTACAAGAAGAAGTGAGAAGAGTTGTAGGGCATAAATCATGTGTAGAAGAAGATGACATCAATGAAATGCATTACCTGAAGTGCACAGTGAAAGAAACTCTAAGGTTGCATCCACCTGCTCCACTTTTGGCTCCTCGAGTAACAATATCTGGTGTAAAATTGAAAGGATATGATATTCCTGCAGAATCAACGGTATATATTAATGCATGGGCAATTCAAAGGGATCCTTCGTTCTGGGAAAGTCCTGAAGAATTCCAGCCAGAGAGGTTCGAAAAGAGTGAGGTTGATTTTAAAGGTCATCATTCTCAGTTTATTCCATTTGGGTTTGGAAGAAGAGGATGTCCTGGAATGCATTTCGGAGTTGCTAATGTTGAGTATGTTCTTGCCAACCTTCTTTATTGGTTCGATTGGAAGTTGTCGGAATCTGATGAACTTAAGCAAGACATAGACATGAACGAGGTATCTGGACTCGTTGTCTCAAAGAAAACACCACTTTATCTTAAACCAATAGCTTACTCATTTTCATCCAAGTCCTAAACTTTGTTGGTTGATTATTGATCATGTGTGATGTGCTACATAATAAAACTATTAAGTTGATGAGTGTGTGATGTGTGTACAATGACTACTATTTAGAAGTGGTCAGTGAGGTTTATTTCTGTTTTTGGATAAAATTATATTTTGAATCAAATATAAAAATCATGTGATTTAGTTTGAACATAATGAAAATATTAATTAAATTAAACTAAATTTACGGTCTGATTTAAATTGGTTGGGTGTTGTATAATTTTTTATTTAGTAAACTATCTCAGTTACAAGATGGTCTTATGTGTGTATATTGAACAATTTGTTTACATGTATTAATAATTTTCTTTCTTTCTTCATCAACAAAGAAACTAGCTAGAATGATATAAAAACCTAACACAAAAGAAAAACAAAGAATAAAGGTGGTTATGTTAGTCATAAGTTGTAGCTTAAATACTAAATAACTCGAAGGAATTCGAAGGATCTACCTCTCATGAGTGTGATAAAACCCTTTCACATGTGTACAGTGTTACGTAAATTTAAAACAGTTGCCATCAAAATCATTTCTATGAATTCTTTTGTATTGTTTCTTCCCAATAATATCTTATTTTGCTTTAGCATTTTTCTCTATATCCAGGACTAATAATGTAACGTTGACATCGTCGACAACTCTTTGTCTACCTCATTTATATGTTGAACATTATGTGTTACTCATGTCCCACAAGTTTGTAAAGCATGAACAAAGTTAGATAGGTTAGGTTTTTCTCTCGCAACACATCTCTTGTGTATGAGTAATAGGTAAATAATAATATTTAAATAATTAATTTTGATTGGATTTGGGTCAGTTCTTAAGTGTCAAACTGTAAATTGAACCGGGCTGTTCAATTATGTAAAGAAATCCATATCGATAAAAAAAATTATAATCAATTATCAATTTTGGATCGGTTTTCGATTTTTTTTTTCGGATACCCATTTTATTAATATTAGTTATGATTTTTAGTCTAATGATAAGTACACAATCTAATAATTGATATGAATAGTTGATTCTTGAAAATTAATCCATTTCCTCACATTTTTTGATATGGCCAAGATAGTTTACCATTTATTAAAGGTGGTTCAACACATCACCTATGTTATTAAGGTGACTTATAAAATTTGAAAAGTAAGGATGAAAATTCATCAACTTTAAAAGATGAGGTATTTGGGATGTCATCTTTGCTGATCCTTATCTTCTTAAGTGTTTGAAAAATAAAATTGAAATCGTGACAGAATGACGAACCAAATATAAAATTTGAAAAAAAATAATTTGAATTGCCACCATAGTTTTATTCTTGAAAAATATGGAAGGATGTGTAATCTTCTCTAGTCCAGTGTCCATAATTGAATGATTTTCATACAATTTCTCTATTTTTCCACTTTAACTCGATGTTTATTCTTAAAAACTGTAAAACCAACTAAATATAATTGAACTAAGCATAATTTAAAAAAATTTAAAACAAGAACAAATTCAAAACAAGATAAGTGTTAAAGTTATCATAAAATTTACTTAATTTGGATAATGTCCAAACTAATGTTACCAAATTGGTAAAACCAACATACTTAAAGTTGTTTAGTTGGCTTTAAGTGTTTAGTAGAATTAATGTTTTGAATATGACAAAGGGTTGTAAATAATTAGTAATATGAATAATTATGGGTAAGGATCGAGATGCTAGTGTGTAATGTTTTGAATAAGTAATAAATATAGGTTAAATTGAGTGAAGTAATAAGATTAAGAAAATGTTAGATAAATGAAGAGGAAACATGAGATGGTGAAGAGGTGCTAGTATGTAGTAGGTAAGAAATGTGAAGTAGTTAAATTTTAGCAACACAGTCTTCGAGAATTTTTTGAGAAATGAAAAATATGGATTTAAATAAACTTAATTTTGTTAAAAATATTAATTATAATAAAAATATTATTGTAAAATTTATATAAATTAAATTTAATATATGAATGAAATTGATTTTGTTTTAAAAAATTTGAGATCAAATTGAAACAAAATAGTAAATACAGAGATTACATTTAGACTTTTAACATCTAGTAGTGACACGTGACACTGTCACTTGCCACATCACATATATCAGATTGACACGTGACAATTTCATTTTTTCAAAATTATAAAAAATTTAAAAAAAAATCAAAAAATCACGTGCTGCTTAACACCGTTAATATATTACTAACAGAAAAAACTTAATTGCAACGATTTTTTCAAAATAAAAATTCAATAAAATAAAATAAAAATGAAAAAATTTATTTAAAATTTTGCTAAAAAATAGAGAGATCTGAAATAATTTAATCTCAGTAGTACAAGGCATAAAGGTGTGTTAATTGACCCGCAATTTGCAGGACGTTCTATCCCTATCTGCACTGTGTGAACCACATGAATGGATACTCCAGCCTAGCACCTGCACAACGTGACCTAGAGAACAGTAACAATTGAGAACCTCGGGAATCTTCAACTCCATTTCCATGATAGACCTCACCTTGCCTTGAAAACCACGTGGCTTAAATAGTCTCTATTTTTGTTGTCAACAATAAATATATGATTTATAAAATTATTAACAAATTATTAACAACAATAAATATTATTTTTAAACCTTTAATTAAATTATTAACAAATATTTAAAAATAAAGAATGTATAAAAAATATATATATGACCTATTAAATTTTAAGAAAACATAAATTTATTGAAAAATGTATTAAAAAAATAGTTTAAGATTAAAAGATTGACTAAATTAGATAAAATTTTAAAAAATATAAAACTATAAACTTTAAAAAATAAATGAGCTATAAAATATAAAAAATAAGAAAACTATAAACTTAAAAAAACAAATTATAAAATATAAAAAAAAATTGTGTTCTGTAAAGCTATAAATCAAAATAAAAAAAATGCATAAAAATATATCTTTAGACTATTTTTATATGATATATTGAAAAAACGCACGTTTACAACACGATTTCATTACTTTTTTTAATGTTTTGAACTCGTATTTAATAAACACAACTTTAACTAATTTAGACAAGATTTTAAAAATATTTCTATATATTACTAGATGTCATAAAAAATTACAATGGTAAAAAGAAAGAAAGAAAGAGTTAGCGCATCGTTATTACTTAAAAGTTATTGAAAATAGAATTAAGATATATCAATTAGCACATTTCAATCTTTGTAAAATATATGTATCCAGAGGTTAAATATTCAATAGTTTTTCTTAAGATTTCAAAAATATAATTGTAAATATATTAAAAAATTTAATTTACATTTTTTATTTGTATACTAAATAAAATAAATGAGTATAT
>Ga0214544_1012860_pt1 | contig 10587 bp, 6 predicted proteins | sample CNSS3metaG_FD_160074 | JGI IMG/M metagenome (GOLD analysis project Ga0214544, IMG submission 160074) | Root nodule microbial communities from cowpea collected in UCLA plant growth center, Los Angeles, California, USA - CNSS3 | ecosystem: Host-associated > Plants > Roots > Nodule | place: USA...
CACTATATATATATATATATATATATATATATATATATATATATATATATATATATATATATATATATATATATATATATATATATATATATATATATATATATATATATTCAATTTTAATGAATTTGATATTTTTAATTTCTGTGAAATTAAAATTTGTTCCTATTACTTGAGTTGTTTACCGCGTCGTTTTAATATCGACTGAAAAACGTTTGACACATAAAAAAATTAATTTAATTGGATTAAAAGTACTATTATATCCATTCATCTAAAGTTTGAGAACTAAAATGTACCAAAATTTCATACACTAACAAATTCTAAGTTTGCATCAAAGTTCATAGACTAAAAACATGGTTTAATTAGTCAAATGATACACACTTTCATTCCAATGTGTCAATTTGTCACCATTTTTAAAAAAGTGTTAATTGAGTCTCAACTATTGAAAATTTGTCTCAATTAGATATCTTTCAAAAAAATTATTAACACGGTTTAAAATGACTTACAAAATTAAGTATTAATATTTATATTAAAATTTAGTGATAAAAGTGATGAATAAAGTTAACGATATTAAAATTTTTTTTTTTCTAAAAGAGACCTAATTGAGACATTTTATCAAAAGTTGGGACTTGATTGACACCTCTTTAAAAGAGAATATCAAACTAACACATCTGAACGGAAGCAGATACCATCTAACTAATTAAATCAAACATAATTAACCTTTTATCTTGATACTCCCTAAGTTTTATCTAAAAATCCGCCAATGACGAATAGCTTCTTCATAAGTTTTATGAGTCAAAGACTCCTTGATGATTATGTTGCTCCCTGGTTAGAATCATCAACATGTAACCAAGCACACTCATAAGGAAGTAAGGGAAGACATAAGCATCTTTAAGAGTCAGTGACATGGCTTATCAATTTGTAACAAATATAGTCCTATATATTTCCATACCTTGATACTGGTCTAATATTTTCTAGCTATAGATATAAACATTTGTCGATAAGTGTAATAAAATAATAATAATATACTATCATATCATACAGTGAAATAATTCAATGAAAACTTGATTTGTTCCAAAAAAATATTTAAACAATACAATGATATTTTTATTTTATTTTATTCCATTCCATTCTGTTACATTCCACTTACCATTGAGTATCCAAACATAATCTAAATAGTTTGAGAACATATGGAACTACAACAAAAGCAATCTGGAGATGAAAATTTGAAAATTGGGAATTACATGCCGTTCCGACGAAAGCTCTGAGAGATTGGTTATAACACAGACTACTTCAGATGGTGCTCGAACAGAGATGCCATTTCAATCTGTACACAGATAACTTAAGTACATAAATCATTTATTCAACTACAAAGAGTAAGACAAATATGCTAGTAGCTCGACTAATACCTGTTGCAATCTTTCAAGAAATTTTATGAATGATTCAGGATTCAGTGCCTTGCGTATTAATTTTTTTGCTGACTTGCAATTCACAGTGCAATTTTGATAACTAATTACATTGAAAATGGTCGTGTAATGTGAATTCATCTCATTAGAGTAAGAGATTTAGATATGGTTGCCTACATGGGCTTAGATTAACTTTTCACATTCACTACATTCTTAAAACTGGTGATTTTTTTTTTCATTCTCATACTTTTCTTCTATACCCTTACAAATATGACAATCCCACTTATCCTTCTAGTTTATGAAAAATCGATTTCACGATTGTGCAGTCCGAAAGCTCTTCTTCTATCTAAAAAATGACTTCCAAATTTTACAATTTGAAAATCATTTGGATTCTACAATCTGGAAGTCAAAATTGACTTCCGAATTACACATTTCCAAAGTCATTTTTTTAGCATAAAAAAGCTTCCGAATTGCTCTCGTGAGAAGTCATATTTTACTTTTAGACTGTGCACTTGAGAAGCTTTTTTAACTTCAAGATTGCACATTCTGAAAGTCATTTTTACTTGAAAAAAAAGCTTCCACGTTTCACAATTTGGAAGCCATTTTTGCATAAAAAATGTTGTGAATTACACATTTCGAATGTCATGATTGAGGATCAGAAGAACTTCCATCAAGATGCAGTAATATGTTAACATCTTCTAAGTAGAGAAAGCATGAGAAGTGGAAAATGTAGAATCAGAATAAGACACAATCAGATAGGTGGCAAGAGAAGAAGACGAGGAAGGACTAGCAGCAGTAATGTGGTGTGGAAGGAGATGAAAGAGACCAAAGACATTGTGTTCTAAAAACCCCATGGAGGTGTAGGAAGAAACCATGTGAGTGTAAGAAGAAATAACCTTAAAAATGTCCATCAACTGACCACTTTATCTGAAATTGGACGAAGCTCACGCCAAACCCACCCCTTCCCAAAGCACACTTCACTCCGATTTAATGAAGTGTCGAAGAACGAGCCCAAACCATTCTAAACCCAACAATTAACTTAAAATAGTGAAAATTGCAAAATCCACACTTTTTTATTCAGTTCTACATTTAAAGCGAACCTACGAAAAGCTAACCACAAAAATAAAGTAAGTTTTCCTGTACTACCCTCAAATAAACTTGAGATTATATTGACATGTTATCTGTAATTTAGATCATACAAACATTTATGAAATGAGCTTTAATATTATGAAGAAGTTTTTATCCAAAAACATTATGTATATTACTTTTAATTCAAAAAATGTTGTTCCCTAGCAAAATCCACTAGAAAAAATCATGTATTGATTTGAGGCTCTACTTTCACCCTCTAATAAATGAATTTTCCTCTTACCCAAATTAAAAATAAGTGTCCCTTAAATAAAAAGACAAAAACCGAAATAACTGATGCCATACACATTGCAAATTGATCCACCAAATCCTAAGTTTGTTTTATGATCAAATCAAATGTTTCTTTTGTCTCAACTAATCTAACCAAACCGTGAACACGTCTAATTATTGAATAGAACATGAAAACTTGGAGTAAACAATTCAGAGGTATCTTTATATAACCTCTTTTAGCTTTGTTGCACCTCTAGTGCCTCCAATGTGACTAATGTAAAACTTTTTTCTCAAATTTAACCCCTATTTCTTTGAATTGCTATTATCAAGTCCTTTTGAGCTTTCATCCACATAAAATCCTCGTTTTCTATTCAAAATTTCCACAAATTAATCTAAGACATTTTAAATCCTCTTATGATCAAAACACATCAATTGAAATATCAGAATACTTTTCCCTCTTCAAAACAAAAAAACCCACTTCCTACAAAATCTTTCAAATGTTATCAAACTTTTACTGAAGTCTTTGAATGTGATGCGTTCAAACAATTTTCTATATAAATAAGACAAAACCCAAATTATTTGAGAAGAAAATGAGGATTTAAAGGGCTTTATAAGCCTTTAGGCAGAAGGAAACCGACAATGGGGTTTCCTTGTAGTAATTCTAAAAAATGATAAATCAAATTTGAGCAAACACTAATAAGAAGCAAAATCATGCATTATGCATAATAGAGGAACCAAAAGTACAATCATGCTGACTTTTCAATAGAAAAAGAAACTAATCAAGAAAGAAGAGATACATTCACAGAGGTGGAACAAAACCATTCATGAGCCATTGTCTGACATCTTAAGTTCTTCTGGTAGTTAGCTTGAGTTATGACATGCTATAAAAATGAGTTTTATGTTCGAGGTACTAAACTCAGATTATTTATTAACCATCACCTAACAATTTGAGTTTTTCCCGTAATTAGTTCATGACATATACAAAGATAGGAGGACAAGAATACATGAAAACTACATCAGACAATGAGTATAAATCTTTTGATAACTTCACGTAAATTTTCAAATGAATATTGCATGATTACTTCATAATATCAAGTTATCAACTTACAGCAGTCAATGCAGCCTCAGCACCCTTATTTCCCGATTTGCCACCAGCACGATTTAGAGCCTGCACTTAGCCAAAGAAGAACAAATAGAAATCAAAGTAATTATATGTCTCATCTGCAAGAACATATTTCATAACTTTCACAGCAAATACTTACCTGATCCATATTATCACATGTTAGGACACCAAATATGCACGGAACACCTGCAAAGGCATCTCAAAATGCTTTAATTTTCAGAGTTGATTAATTAATGAAAACAAAAAACAAATACTGAAAAAGTGACAATAGTAATAAATGTCCCCATGTATAGACCAAAAGAAAAAAAAAAATAGGCGGTAGCTTAACTGATAAGCTTAGAGGAAAGAAAAAGTTTCAGTATTCTATTCAGTGAAGATCAATGTCAACGTTAACTTACACAGGCATTGTATTACTGACTTAAAAGAAAAAAAAAAAAAAGAATCAACCATTTAAAAAATGATTCTCCAATTTCAAGTTTCTTCCCAACCTTGATTCTAGATTCTACAAAAGCAACTTGTGATAGTAAGTTGCATGAATATTTCACTTTCAAGAAAACAGATAGCAGTTGAATACTCAAATATGACCTGTTCCAATCTTGAGATTACAATTGACATTAATAGAATACTACCTGAGTTTAGACTGGCTGAAAGCACTCCAGATGCTGCTGAATTAGCAACTGCATCATAGTGGGTGGTGTCTCCTCGTATCTATTAACAGGAAGTTTGGTCACAGTAGAAACTCAAATTTAGTAGACATAAATATAGATAAAATGGATACCCATTGATCATAAAAATGTTAAAAAGGATTTCAGCTATACATCAAGATTTATCATACCACAGCTCCTATGCATAAGATTGCGTGATATTTGCCTGATTTTCCTAGTCTTGCTGCAACTACACCAATTTCAAAACTACCAGGTACCCAAATAACCTAAGGGAGAAGAGAAAGTAACAAATCTCTGTCAGTATTCAAATCCAGAAGAATGTGATGTGAAAATTCTGAACAAGGCAAGTTGCTTCCAGTTGCACAATATTTTTGTCAAAAATCATGACCAAGCCAAGGATAAAAAAATGATACAGCTAACACCCCAAGCTAAAACTAAACGAAATAATGCAAAAGTTTGCGATAAGATAGAGAAGTCAATATTGTATAATCTCCAATATATGATTAGAGAAAGATAGGAGAGCGACAAAAGTTGAAAAGATTGGCCTCTTGTTTTAGCCAAGGATGCATGAGCCCTTCAAAATAGTAGTTGAGATGTTCTAACTTGGTCAAACACATCTCTGGTCAGACACTTCAAATTCTACTTGCTGCAGTTTACAATTTTTATTTTACATTTATTTCTTAAACTCTTATAAGCCAAACATAAAAAATTTGGATAAATAGTTGCACTTATTGTGTCTACTATGACTTGGTTCATTTTAATAACATTGATTCTATATAATTTCAAAATTTTAGTTTTATTTTAATTTTATATTTTAAATTATAGCCATATCATGTCCTGGAACTTTTTAAATTTTCCATATTCTCATATTTGTGATATATATCCATATCCTATGCCATATGTGCTTCCAAGGTTTTAGCCTATTACGGGTGCATAAGTTTGCTTTACTTCATATTTCAGTAAAACTGAATATTTTACATACCAGAAAAGTGAGAAAAACAAAATAAATTTCAAAAAGTATGCTAAGAAGAGACTTAACCAAATTACAATTGAAACAGTGTATATTACACATAATCAATATTCCAAGAATTTAGAAGACAGCTCACTTACATCAATGTCCTCATCTTGAACTGAATAATTCTTAAAGGTACCCAAAGCTCCCTCCAAGAGCTGCTTGGTAATTATTTCATTAAATCGTGCAACAACCTAAAAGAAGAGAAAATGGAAATGAGAAACGTAACATAAGAGAACTAGAAAAACTTACAAGTACAATCCAGTTTTAAGTAGAAAATAATTGCAAAATCTTGAACCAGAATATCATAGTTCTGTGGGATTCACTACCACATTCATATTCCTTTATCAATACCATTCCATTTGCATTTTCCACTCTCTCCAAAATACTTCCACCGCTTAAAATTTTCATTATCGTCAAAGCCTTAATCAATCACCAAGAAGCTTTAAAATAGGAATTCACCCTTGCTGTGTTTCATCATTTTATCATCTTCATCTGTGGAAAAGGATTTGGGCACTGGACTATGTTGGAGTTCCTCATGCATACTCCAAAAAGAAACTTTATATTCTTGCAATCCAACTTAGGAAATTCAGGATTCCTTCTAAGGGGAAGTCTTTCATTCGGTATATTCTATTTAATAGGATATTAATAAAAATAATTTGTTACACGTTTGGCCCCACAAAGATGTTTTTTGTGCCGTTAACAAACATCTACAGTACAATTCTTTTAGTATTACAGGGGGAAACTAGAGTTTTTCTTGTTCAAAGATTTGGACAAATTACTAATTAACCATTTTAGGGGCTCTAGAGAAGTATGAAAACATCCTTTGACGGTGTATGTATACTCCTATGGAGTAATGTGGTGGTATCAATTTGTGACCCTTGGCTGCAATGGCTTCAAAGGGAACTGTGTCAAGTGTATAGAGATTGGTGTGCTCATCTGATTCTCCTGGGATGTTTTCTCTCGTATATTTGTGGTGCCTTCTTTAGGATAACATCTAGTTCTCTACTCCTTTACTTACTTCCTCTTCAGTCTTCTCAAATGACCACTTAAAGCACTGTCGAAATTTAGTATGCAATATAAACAGTGTGGTACTCCTGGCAAGCTTCTGTCCACAGCATAGCTCAAATGCTAAGAGTAAACAATTAATCATTATTCGAATTGGTGACAAGTGAGCTCTGTGATAAGCATCCAGCATGAATGATGGGATCCATACTTCCACCTATTTATGGCTATCTGTTTGACTTATGCAAACGACCTCTTTAACATCCACTCATTCTTTTCCTGAATGTACACACAACACAACACAAGCATTGGTTTTCATCTGCAAAAATCATTATATCAATTGAGATCTATCTGTCTTTTTGTCCTCTACATCAACAGAGTAAGTAAACTCCAACTAGATGAGTATTATACCATGCTAGCAATCAATCCAATCACTTGACTTAGCATCCCAACTTGTTAATGCCTTAATTAGATCATGCCCCTCCAGGTGTCTATTAAACTGTCCTTGTTAGCCTAATACCACAAATTTTGCAAGATGAGGGAAATCATCCATTAATGCCAATGCCTTTCTCTTCCTCCCAATTACTATTTTCTTTTATTTAGTTTTTCTACGAGACCTGATTTCTCGAAGACGTGATAAATAATTCAGCCAATGAAAACCTTAAATGATTCTTTAAACCACCCATCCCTACAGTTTCAATCACCTCCGTAGTCCTTACTCTCACATGCCTCCAGCGAAACTCCACTCGGCCTATTCTTTTACTATGGACCCCAAGTATAAAAGACCCACCAAATTCTCTAACCTTCTTGCTGTCCAACATCAGGTGTTGAATGTAAAGGGTTTTCTGTTAAAAAACTAAAAGCAACAAGCCCTAATCAAAGAATAATATTTCTTTCATGTTGACGATCTTTTCCCCCTTCTAACATTATATGTACGGCAGACACATTCCCTAACTGAAAAACAACGCAGAACAATAATGTAAGACCAACAAAATTCATGGCCTAAGACAAAAAGCAAGAATCAGTTTGGCATTTCTTTTCAGATAAACTTCGGCATACGTACTTATACCATAAGAAAAACGAGACATAAATTTTTCCATAATTTAAATATAACTAGTGTATAAGTTAATTTATAAAAGTTCATTCATGTGAGCTTTTTCAAAAGGTTATTGTTATAAAGCTAACTTCAAAACTTTTTTCCCACAAGTATTTGGGAAAAAGATAACAAAATAACCTAATAATTTTGGAATACATGTAGACATACCACAGCAAAACGAAGTCCTTGGGTTCTGGTAACAGAACCTGTCAGATTCCGCACAGCATCTGTCCGTGTCGAAGATGGTCCACCCTTGCTCTGAACAGCAACGCGCGGCTTAATTTCTGAAGCTGAAGAAAAAAATCAGAGAATTAAACAAAACCAGGAAAATCAGATTCTTCGTTGACCACGCATATGAGCAGTAACCAAAATGGTAGAAAGGATTAGGAATGTAACCACGCAGAGAGACCGAAAAGGAGAGAGGGCTTAGGGTTTTAGGAGCATTATGAAAATGTAAAATGCTGGTTGTAGCACAGGAACTATCTTGGCCACGCACAAATCCAATGGGGAGGATACAATCGGTAGAAACAAATGAGGCCATTGTTTGCTCTGAAGATGAGAGCTTCTGCTGATGATGGAGGGCGGTGACGGCGGTGACGGCGGCGCAGAGGAAGATGCAAAACAAGTGTGAACTAAGCTACTTGGTTTTGCTGATGGCGGATTTTGATTTTACAATGAAGATTTATTGAAACCATTAAAATGCGAAGATTCTTACATCTACATTATAAAATATAATCTATACGATACCACTTTCTAAGTGCTTTTGGTGGTGATTTTCTAATAAAACAATTTTAATCTTTCTTACGTTAAAATAATTTTATCATATAAAAAAATAAAAGATAATAACCCCTCTAATTCTCATCTTATTTTGTAAATTTATTTATTTATTTACATATTTTTAAATTTTCATTATTTAAAAAAAAAAAAACCTCTATTCATAAACCATCGTGCATGTGTTTGTCTAACCAAATCTTATATCATTCAATTTTATTTTATTTTTTGAAAAAAAAAATAATACTTTTTCAAAAGTGAGTGTTCAATGATTTTGCTCGTATTAAATAAATTTAAAAATAAAAAACAGTTCATAAATACTAGTATAATTTAATAACAAAACAATCTCTAATTCTTGTCTACACAATTATTTAGAGTTAAATTAAATTTTTCAAATTTTTTAGGTTTTAATATCTTTTTGATCCTCATTTTCGCAGTATTTGTTGCAGATGATCCTCATTTTGACAGAATGTTTAAAATGATCATTTTTACCAAATGTTTTAAATAGTCATCATTTTCGCAATTCGTATTTTATTTGGTCCTTTTCTGTACCGTCGTTTAAATCATTAACGGAGAGCATTGTACAAATGGCACGATTTGTATTAGAGTATGTTACGTGTACTATACATATGGCTAATTAACGTTAATTTCTCAATTTAGGGAAAATTTTGCAATTAGGGAAATTTCTTCATCTTGGTCTTTCTTGAGCTCGGATTTGCAGAGGAAATAGCTAATACTTGTCATTTCATCATTGGATTGCAGTTGCGCTCTTCATTTCAATTTTCCAGTTAATCATCATCAACGAGGTAAGTGGATTTAGGGTTTTCTGGGTTGTGTTTGCTCGTGGGTTAGGGTTTTCGTAATTCTATTTTGGGATTTGTTTGTCTTTCGATTGTTGTGATGTTTTGCATGGTTTCTAAATTACTTCCATTATTTGGTGTAGTTTGTGTCTGTAGGTGGGGTTCAGTGGAGTATTATTTTAGTTGGTTTGGAGATAAGTACACAATGAATGTGGATGCTGGATGCTCAACATTGCAGTTGTAGGAAATGGCTTCTGACTGCTATCCCTTGCTGCCATGCTATTGCAGCAATGAATTTCATCAATGTTAATGCTGAGGACTTCATACCAATCTGCTTCAGGAGATCCACCTACGAAGAAATATATCAATCCATTATCTTTCCTAACTGGAAGGATACAATCCGTAAATCCCGCGTGGGGTGTGGAAGGTTTTGATCCTTTTGTTCCGGGGGGATAACTTCTCATCATATTGCGGCAAGAACGTTGGGCATATTAGCGGGTCTTTTCTATCTTAGTGTGCGTCCACCCCAACGTCTGTATAAAGGATTATGTATGGGAAATATTGAAATTGTCCTTTCTAGCAGTATTGCTGCTGTCTTTTTTGCAGCTTTTGTCGTTGCTGGAACTATGTGGTATGGTTCAACAACAACCCCATTGAATTATTTGATCCTACTCGGGTGAAGTCTTATGAGAAAGAACTCTCTACCCAAGAAAAAATAGAAGGTTGGAAGAGTGGGAGTTGAGAAAGGATAACACACAAATCAGCAAAGGAGGTCATAGAAAAAAATGTAGCATATGTCATCAGATTGGACATAACAAGAACAATTGCCCATATAAGCATGTGGATGAGCAAACTGTAACACCTGTTAAGACTGCACCAGATGCCCAAACTGTTGTGCACCAACCGCTGAGAATGCACTAACTGCTAAGAATGGACCAACTGTTGAAACTCAAACAACTCAACCACTAAGGAATGAAGTGGAGAGTCAAGCAACACTACTACCAACACCAGAAGAACCATCTCAGCAGTTTAGGATGAAATTACAGATTAGGAGGAGGTCATGATAGCATTTTGACTTAGTTATTTTTTGGAATTTCTGATGTAGAATTCATTATTGATGTACTGCATTTTGACTTTCCTTAAACTTCGTTCAATTTCACTTTTGCCAAACATTTTGATGTAGTGCATTTTGATGAGGATGAATTAATGTTATGAATTTAACTTCTTCTAGACTTAGATCAATTTAATTTTTCCCAAGCTTAGATCAATATCACTTACTTCAATGCTCAAATTAAGATGTCATTTTGAACATGTTGGGACTAATATCAACATAATCAAACTAATTCATTTCTTCAT
>Ga0214544_1012863_pt1 | contig 10581 bp, 12 predicted proteins | sample CNSS3metaG_FD_160074 | JGI IMG/M metagenome (GOLD analysis project Ga0214544, IMG submission 160074) | Root nodule microbial communities from cowpea collected in UCLA plant growth center, Los Angeles, California, USA - CNSS3 | ecosystem: Host-associated > Plants > Roots > Nodule | place: USA...
TAGCCTAGCCTTGTAGTGGCGTGCTTCTCACATTTTTACCATTTCTTTCCTTTCCATTTTATGTTTTCTTCTTCCTTTAATTGTTCTTGGTTTTCTATGGTTTATGTGCTTTCCATTTTCTTTTTGTCTTGAATCAATCCATCATCTTCTTCTCTTGAGCTTTGTGAAAGGAACCTTCACATCTAGATAGCTTGCTATCTTAATGTCCAGTGGGGATTTCGCTTAGCTTTCTTAATCAACTCACACCATATTCAATAATCTTAAAAAAGGAACAAGATAATCCTTCATCATGGTGTCATAAATTTTAACTTCATTTTATGTCCCTCATGCCTCAAGTAAAGGGAACGTTCATCAAGATTGAGTGCTTTAAAATGAAGTCATGACCATCCCAAAAGAAGATGACAAGAGTCCATGGGAGCATCTTTCACACATCGTCCTGTACTGAATTTGATCCATGCTTGATTCGGATGAAAGCTTGTTGGTAACTTGAGTTTCTCCACCAATCTTTGGCTTACAACATTGTTGTCGCTTTCGTAATCGAATGGAACTAAACACGGGTGGCCTTCGATTAAACACCTTGTATAATAAACTTCCATTGCTATTCCAAATCTAGTGAGCCAGGCTCTGAATACCAAATGATGTGAATCCAGAGGGGTGGATTCGTTTGATTGTTCTATCTAGGTTGGAATGCTAATAAGCAAGAAATTTGAAATATTGTTTAAAAGAAGAAAACAGAAATAGATAAGAAGATGAAGTGGAAATTGATAGAAGTCACACTTCCAAGGATGGAAGACAAGCCTATGAGTTTAAACACACAAAGGGAGCAAGGACCTTTGATAAAACTCAAGGGTTCCTGAATCACTCAAAAACATAGGAGAATCACTCTCACTAAGATAGAAGAGATTAAACTCTTATATTTTCTGAATAAAACTCAACTAGATTTCATTGATAAGAAAGTTTTAGCTTATATAGGAGCTTTAACCATCAGAATTACAAAAGACACATAATTTTCAGTTACAACCCCCTTAAAGCTATTAAATGAACCACTCAAGTTAATAATGATCCACTATTGAATTACTGATTGTAACTGAATTCCAGGCAACCAAAAGTCATCCACAAGCATTCAACAAAGGTCCTCCAAAGGTTGGTTCTTAAGTTGGAAAATGGGCCCTTATTTAACTTGAAAATAAAGCAAAACAAAAGCCCTTTAATTGGGTAACCCAAAACAAGTTTGGTCAGTCAATTGTACAAAGCATTGAGGCCTTATTTAAATTAAAGAAACTGCATCAACGTCGCGCGTTAGTTATCCTCCATTTGGGCCATATGCAATTCACATCATACCGTCCTTCTTTAAGAAGATTTGCCCCGAATCTAAAGCCTTTATTTTTCTACTAGTTTTAGTAAAAGTATAGTATGTCCTTGTAAAGAACTTTATTTGTGAACAACTTGAAACTACTTCTGGTCCTCCAGGATCAAATGCAACTTGAATAGATTTAGTTTTGTTCCTTTCCAACGGTTGCAATCCGTGGAGCAACTCTCCTGCCAACACTTCCCCCACCTTGATATGTAACAATAAATAACTCCATGCGTTGTGTTTGACAAATTTGCTTCGCATCAGCGAACCAAATGTATAATAAAGCACTATGAACCGGCTTCCTATTCAAACATGAAATTTTGGTGTGTTTTGTTCACATGCTTATCCTTTTGCTCCTTTAAAATGACATCACAAACTGTTGAAGAAAAAACATTGACAAATAAATTTTCCATCATCTTTCTCTCTACTTCCTTTTCTTTTTCTTCATTTTCCCTTCCTTATGAAGTTTCTATTTCTTCTTTCTCTATTCTCTCTTTTGCTATTTTCCCCTTCATCCTATGTTGATCCTTACTGACATGTCTTGGTGTCATAAATTTTAACTTCATTTTATGTCCCTCATGCCTCAAATAAAGGGAACGTTCATCAAGATTGAGTGCTTTAAAATGAAGCCATGCCCATCCCAAAAGAAGATGACAAGAGTCCATGGGAACATCTTTCACACATTGTCCTGTACTGAATTTGATGCATGCTTGATTTGGATGAAAGGTTGTTGGTAACTTGAGTTTCTCCACCAATCTTTGGCTTACAACATTGTTGTCGCTTTCGTAATCGAATGGAACTAAACATGGGTGGCCTTCGATTAAACACCTTGTATAATAAACTTCCATTGTTATTCCAAATCTAGTGAGCCAGGCTCAGAATACCAGATGATGTGAATCCAGACGGGTGGATTCGTTTCATGGTTCGATCTAGGTTGGAATGCTAATAACCAAGAAATTTGAGAAATTGCTTAAGACAAGAAAACAGAAATGGATAAGAAGATGAAGTGGAAATGGATAGAAGTCACACTTCCAAGGGTGGAGGATAAGCCTATGAGTTTAAACACACAAAGGGAGCAAGGACCTTTGATAAAACTCAAGGGTTCCTGAATCACTCAAGAACATAGGATAATCACTTTCACTACGATAGAAGAGATAAAACTCTTATATTTTCTGAATAAAACTCAACTTGATTTCATTGAGAAGAATGGTTTAGCTTATATAGGAGCTTTAACCATCAGAATTACAAAAGACACATAATTTTCAGTTACAACCCCCTTAAAGCTATTAATGAACCACTCAAGTTAATAATGATCCACTATTGAATTACTGATTGTAACTGAATTCAAGGCAACCAAAAGTCATCCACAAGCATTCAACAAAGGTCCTCCAAAGGTTGGTTCTTAAGTTGGAAAGTGGGCCCTTATTTAACTTGAAAATAAAGAAAAACTAAAGCCCTTTAATTGGTTAACCCAAAACACAATTTGGTCAGTCAATTGTACAAAAGCATTGGGGCCTTATTTAAATTAAAGAAACTGCATCAACGTCGCGCGTTAGTTATCCTCCATTTGGGCCATATGAATTCACATCATACCCTCCTTCTTTGAGAACATTCGCCCTGAATCTTAAGCCTTTACTTTTCTACTGGTTTTAATAGAAGTTTAGTATGTCCTTGTAAAGAACTTTATTTGTGTACACTTGAAACTATTTCTCGTCCTCCAGGATCAAATGCAACTTGAATAGATTTAGTTTTGTTCCTTTCCAACGGTTGCAATTCGTGGAGCACCTCTCTTGCCAACACTACCCCCACCTTGATAAATAACTAACTCCATGCGTTGTGTTTGACGAATTTGCTTCTCATCAGCAAACCGAATGCATAATAAAGCACTGTGAACAAGCTTCCTTTTCAAACATGGAAGTTGGTATGTTTAATTCACATGCTTATCCTCTTGCTCCTTTAAATTGACATCACAAACTGTTGAAGAAAAAATATTGACAAATAAATTTTCCATCATCTTTCTCTCTACTTCCTTTTCTTTTTCATCATTTTCCCTTCCTTCTGAAGTTTCTATTTCTTCTTTGTCTATTCTCTCTTTTTCTATTTTCTCCTTCAGCCTATGTTGATCCTTACTAACTTGTCTTGGTGTCATAAATTTCAACTTCATTTTATGTCCCTCATGCCTCAAATAAAGGGAACGTTCATCAAGATTGAGTGCTTTAAAATGAAGCCATGCCCATCCAAAAAGAAGATGACAAGAGTCCATGGGAACATCTTTCACACATTGTCCTGTACTGAATTTGATCCATGCTTGATTCGGATGAAAGCTTGTTGGTAACTTGAGTTTCTCCACCAATCTTTGGCTTAGAACATTGTTGTCGCTTTCGTAATCGAATGGAACTAAAAATGGGTTGCCTTCGATTAAACACCTTGAATAATAAACTTTCATTGCTATTCGAAATCTAGTGAGCCAGGCTCTGAATACCAAATGATGTGATTCCAGAGGGGTGGTTTCGTTTCATGGTTCGATCTAGGTTGGAATGCTAATAAGCAACAAATTTGAGAAAAGGTTTAAAACAAGAAAACGGAAATAGATAAGAAGATGAAGTGGAAATGGATAGAAGTCACACTTCCAAGGATGGAAGATAAGCCTATGAGTTTAAACACACAAAGGGAGCAAGGACCTTTCATAAAACTCAAGGGTTCCCGAATCACTCAAGAATATAGGAGAATCACTCTCACTACGATAGAAGAGATAAAACTCTTATATTTTCTGAATAAAACTCAACCTGATTTGATTGATAAGAATGGTTTAGCTTAAATAGGAGCTTTAACCATCAGAATTACAAAAGACACATAATTTTAAGTTACAACCCCCTTAAAGCTATTAATGAACCACTCAAGTTAATAATGATCCACTATTGAATTGCTGACTGAAATGATGGCAACCAAAAGTCATCCACAAGCATTTAACAAAGGTCCTCCAAAGGTTGGTTCTTAAGTTGGAAAGTGGGCCCTTATTTAACTTGAAAATAAAGAAAAACTAAAGCCCTTTAATTGGTTAACCCAAAACACAATTTGGTCAGCCAATTGTACAAAGGCATTGGGGCCTTATTTAAATTAAAGAAACTGCATCAACGTCGCGCGTTAGTTATCCTCCATTTGGGCCATATGAATTCACATCATACCCTCCTTCTTTGAGAACATTCGCCCCGAATCTAAAGCCTTTACTTTTCTACTAGTTTTAATAAAAGTTTAGTATGTCCTTGTAAAGAACTTTATTTGTGCACACTTGAAACTATTTCTCGTCCTCCAGGATCAAATGCAACTTGAATAGATTTAGTTTTGTTCCTTTCCAACGGTTGCAATTCGTGGAGCACCTCTCATGCCAACACTACCCCAACCTTGATATGTAACAATAAATAACTCCATGCGTTGAGTTTGACGAATTTGCTTCTCATCAGCGAACCGAATGCATAATAAAGCACTGTGAACAAGCTTCCTTTTCAAATATGGAAGTTGATGTGTTTCATTCACATGCTTATCCTCTTGCTCCTTTAAAATGACATCACAAACTGTTGAACAAAAAACATTGACCAATAAATTTTCCATCATCTTTCTCTCTACTTCCTTCTCTTTTTCTTCATTTTCCGTTCCTTCTGAAGTTTCTATTTCTTCTTTCTCTATTCTCTCTTTTTCTATTTTCTCCTTCAGCCTATGTTTCACCCTTACTTACTTGTCTTGGTGTTATAAATTTCAACTTCATTTCCTGTCCCTCATGCCTCAAATAAAGGGAATGTTCATCAAGATTGAGTGCTTCAAAATGAAGCCATCCCCATCCCAAAAGAAGATGACAAGAGTCCATGGGAGCATCTTTCACACATTGTCCTGTACTGAATTTGATCCATGCTTGATTCATGTCAAAGCTTGGTGGTAACTTTATTCTCTCCACCATTCTTTGGCTTACAACATTGTTGTCGCTTTCATAATCGAATGGAACTAAACATTGGTGGCCATCGATTAAACACCTTGTATAATAAACTTCCATTGCTATTCCAAATCTATTGAGCCAGGCTCTGAACCCTTGAGTGATTCCGGAACCCTTGAGTGATTCTGGATTCACAGCCTGGCTCACTAGATTTGGAATAGCAATGGAAGTTTATTGTACAAGGTGTTTAATTGAAGGCCACCCATGTTTAGTTCCATTCGATTACGAAAGCGACAACAATGTTGTAAGCCAAAGATTGGTGGAGAAACTCAAGTTACCAACAACCTTTCATCCGAATCAAGCATGGATCAAATTCAATAGAGGACAATGTGTGAAAGATGCTCCCATGGACTCTTGTCATCTTCTTTTGGGATGGGCATGGCTTCATTTTAAAGCAGTCAATCTTGATGAACATTCCCTTTATTTGAGGCATGAGGGACATAAAATAAAGTTGAAATTTATGACACCAAGACAAGTAAGTAAGGATGAAACATAGGCTGAAGGAGAAAATAGAAAAAGAGAGAATAGAGAAAGAAGAAATAGAAACTTCAGAAGGAAGGGAAAATGACGAAAAAGAGAAGGAAGTAGAGAGAAAGATGATGGAAAATTTATTTGTCAATGTTTTTTCTTCAAAAGTTTGTGATGTCATTTTAAAGGAGCAAGAGGATAATCATGTGAATGAAACACACCAACTTCCATGTTTGAAAAGGAAGCTTGTTCATAGTGCTTTATTATGCATTTGGTTTGCTGATGAGAAGCAAATTCGTCAACACAACGCACGGAGTTATTTATTGTTACATATCAAGGTGGGGGTAGTGTTGGCAAGAGAGGTGCTCTACGGATTGCAACCCTTTGAAAGGAACAAAACTAAATCTATTCAAGTTGCATTTGATCCTGGAGGATGAGAAATAGTTTCAAGTTGTGCACAAATAAAGTTCTTTACAAGGACATACTAAAGTTTTACTAAAACTAGTAGAGAAATAAAGGCTTTAGATTCGGGGCGAATCTTCTCAAAGAAGGAGGGCATGATGTGAATTACATATGGCCCAAATGGAGGATAACTAACGTGCAACGTTGATGCAGTTTCTTTAATTTAAATAAGGCCCCAATGCTTTGTATAATTGGCTGACCAAATTGTGTTTTGGGTTAACCAATTAAAGGGCTTTAGTTTTTCTTTATGTTTAAGTTAAATAAGGGCGCATTTTCCAACTTAAGAACCAACCTTTGGAGGACCTTTGTTGAATGCTTATGGATGACTTTTGGTTGCCTTGAATTCAGTTACAATCAGCAATTCAATAGTGGATCATTATTAACTTGAGTGGTTCACTAATAGCTTTAAGGGGGTTGTAACTGAAAATTATGCATCTTTTGTAATTCTGATGGTTAAAGCTCCTATATAAGCTAAACCATTCTTATCAATGAAATCAAGTTGAGTTTTATTCAGAAAATATAAGAGTTTTATCTCTTCTATCTTAGTGAGAGTGATTCTCCTATGTTCTTGAGTGATTCAGGAACCCATTAGTCTTATCTATTTTTTTTTTCCTGTTTTAAACAATTCCTCAAAATTCTTGCTTATTAGCATTCCAACCTAGATCGAACCATGAATCGAGTCCACCCCTCTGGATTAACATCATCTGGTATTCAGAGCCTGGCTCACTAGATTTAGAATAGCAATGGAAGTTTATTATACAAGGTGTTTAATCGAAGGCCACCCATGTTTAGTTCCATTCGATTATGAAAGCGATAACAATGTTGTAAGCCAAGGAATGGTGGAGAAAATAAAGTTACCAACAAGCTTTCACATGAATCAAGCGTGGATCAAATTCAGTACAGGACAATGTATGAAAGATGGTCCCATGGACTCTTGTCATCTTCTTTTGGGATGAGCATGGCTTCATTTTAAAGCACTCAATCTTGATGAATGTTCCCTTTATTTGAGGCATGAGGGACATAAAATGAAGTTGAAATTTATGACACAAAGACAAGTCAGTAAGGATCCACATAGGCTGAAAGAGAAAATAGAAAAAGAGAGAATAGAAAAAGAAGAAATAGAAATTTCATAAGGAAGGGAAAATGAAGAAAAAGAAAAGGAAGTAGAGAGAAAGATGATGGAAATTTATGAGTCAATGTTTTTTGTTCAATAGTTTGTGATGTCATTTTAAAGGAGCAAGAGGATAAGCATGTGAATGAAACACACGAACTTCCATGTTTGAAAAGGAAGCTTGTTCATAGTGCTTTATTATGCATTTGGTTCGCTGATGAGAATTAAATTCGTCAAACACAACGCATGAAGTTATTTATTGTTACATATGAAGGTGAGGGTAGTGTTGGCAAGAGAGGTGCTCTACGGATTGCAACCGTTGGAAAGGAACAAAACTAAATCTATTCAAGTTGCATTTGATCCTAGAGGATGAGAAAAAGTTTCAAGTTGTGCACAAATAAAGTTTTTTACAAGGACATACGAAACTTTTATTAAAACTAGTAGAGAAATAAAGGCTTTAGATTCGGGGCGAATCTTCTCAAAGAAGGAGGGCATGATGTGAATTGCATATGGCCCAAATAGAGGATAACTTACGCGCGACTTTGATGCAGTTTCTTTAATTTAAATAAGGCCCCATTGCTTTGTATAATTGGCTGACCAATTTGTGTTTTGGGTTAACCAATTAAAGGGCTTTAGTTTTTCTTTATTTTCAAGTTAAATAAAGGCCCATTTTCCAACTTAAGAACCAACCTTTGGAGTACCTTTGTTGAATGTTTGTGGATGACTTTTGTGTTGCCTTGAATTCAGTTACAATCAGCAATTCAATAGTGGATCATTATTAACTTGAGTGGTTCATTAATAGCTTTAAGGGGGTTGTAACTAAAAATTATGTGTCTTTTGTAATTCTGATGGTTAATGCTTCTATATAAGCTAAACCATTCTTATCAATGAAATTAAGTTGAGTTTTATTCAGAAAATATAAGACTTTTATCTCTTCTATCTTAGTGAGACAGATTCTCCTATGTTCTTGAGTGATTCAGGAACCCTTGTGTTTTATCAAAGGTCCTTGCTCCCTTTGTGTGTTTAAACTCATAGGCTTATCTTTGCATCCTTGGAAGTGTGACTTCTATCAATTTCCACTTCATCTTCTTATCTATATCTGTTTTCTTGTTGTAAACAATTTCTCAAATTTCTTGCTTATTAGCATTCCAACCTAGATCAACCCATGAAACGAATCCTCCCCTCTAGATTCACATCATTTGGTATTCAGAGCCTGGCTCACTAGATTTGGAATCGCAATGGAAATTTATTATACAAGGTGTTTAATCGAAGGCCACCCATGTTTAGTTCCACTCGATTACGAAAGCGACAACAATGTTGTAAGCAAAAGATTGGTGGAGAAACTCAAGTTACCAACAACCTTTCATCCAAATCAAGAATGGATCAAATTCAGTACAGGACAATGTGTGAAAGACTCTCCCGTGGACTCATGTCATCTTCTTTTGGGATGGGCATGGCTTCATTTTAATGCACTCAATCTTGATGAACGTTCCCTTTATTTGAGGCATGAGGGACATAAAATGAAGTTGAAATTTATGACACCAAGACAAGTCAGTAAGGATCAACATAGGCTGAAGGAGAAAATAGAAAAAGAGAGAACAGAAAAAGAAGAAATTGAAACTTCAGAAGGAAGGGAACATGAAGAAAAAGAAAAGGAAGTAGAGAGAAAGATGATGGAAAATTTATTTGTCATTGTTTTTTCTTCAACAGTTTGTGATGTCATTTAAAAGGAGCAAAATGATAAGCATGTGAATGAAACACACCAACCTCCATGTTCGAAAATGAAGCTTGTTCATAGTGCTTTATTATGCATTTGGTTCGTTGATGAGAAGCGAATTCGTCAAACATAACGCATTTAGTTATTTATTGTTAGATAGTAAGGTGCGGGTAGTGTTGGCAAGAGAGGTGCTCCACGGATTGCAACCGTTGGAAAGGAACGAAACTAAATCTATTCAAGTTGCATCTAATCCTGGAGGACGAGAAATAGTTTCAAGTTGTGCACAAATAAAGTTTTTTACAAGGACATACGAAACTTTTATTAAAACTAGTAGAGAAATGAAGGCTTTAGATTCAGGGCGAACCTTCTCAAAGAAGGAGGGCATGATGTGAATGGCATATGGCCCAAATGGAGGATAACTTACGCGCGACATTGATGTAGTTTCTTTAATTTAAATAAGGCCCCATTGCTTTGTATAATTGGCTGACCAAAATGGTGTTTTGGGTTAACCAATTAAAGGGCTTTAGTTTTTCTTTATTTTCAAGTTAAATAAGGGCCCATTTTCCAACTTAAGAACCAACCTTTGGAATACCTTTGTTGACTGCTTGTGGATGACTTTTGTGTTGCCTTAAATTCAGTTACAATCAGCAATTCAATAGTGGATCATTATTAACTTGAGTGGTTCATTAATAGCTTTAAGGGGGTTGTAACTAAAAATTATGTGTCTTTTGTAATTCTGATTGTTAAAGCTCCTATATAAGCTAAACCATTCTTATCAATGAAATTAAGTTGAGTTTTATTCAGAAAATATAAGACTTTTATCTCTTCTATCTTAGTGAGACTAAGTCTCCTATGTTCTTGAGTGATTCAGGAACGCTTGTGTTTTATCAAAGGTCCTTGCTCCCTTTGTGTGTTTAAACTCATAGGCTTATCTTGCATCCTTGGAAGTGTGACTTCTATCAATTTCCACTTCATCTTCTTATCTATTTTTGTTTTCTTGTTGTAAAGAATTTCTCAAATTTCTTGCTTATTAGCATTCCAACCTAGATCGAACCATGAAACGAATCCAGCCCTCTGGATTCACATCATTTGATATTCAGAGCCTGGCTCACTAGATTTGGAATAGCAATGAAAGTTTATTATACAAGGTGTTTAATCGAAGGCTACCCATGTTTAGTTCTGTTCCTGCAAAGAACAAATAAGATAGGTTAGGCACAAGCGTCACCTTACCACGTAGTCCGCTATCTTTTCAGTTGGCCTCTTCCCAGTCGATACATGTCGGCTTGAACCTAGTGGGGGTTACCTGCAGAAGAGTCTCCGAAGCTCAAGTAAGTCAAAGCTCTCAGAGAGTCAAATTAGTGATTAATGAATGCGTACCTTTAAATGATGGGGTCCACGTGTATTTATAGAACATTAATGACGTTTGACCATTTCATGGGCTGGGTCTTGACCTGGGCTCTAGTTTGGGCCATGAGTGGGCCTGG
>Ga0214544_1012866_pt1 | contig 10580 bp, 3 predicted proteins | sample CNSS3metaG_FD_160074 | JGI IMG/M metagenome (GOLD analysis project Ga0214544, IMG submission 160074) | Root nodule microbial communities from cowpea collected in UCLA plant growth center, Los Angeles, California, USA - CNSS3 | ecosystem: Host-associated > Plants > Roots > Nodule | place: USA...
ATATATATATATATATATATATATATATATATATATATATATATATATATATATATATATATATATATATATATATATATATATTTATTGTCGTTTGATTAAAAAAAATTATATCTATTCGTTAATAAAGTTTAAAAATAAAAACAATTCAAAATTTGAAACAAAACAAAATTCAACTTGCAAAAGTGAGAGGACTAAAAATATAAAAATATATGAAACTCTTTAAAATTAAAAGGAAATATATATTTTCTAATTAGTATTAGATGATTTTTAATCCTTTCATTTTTGTAAACAAATGTTTAACATCCTTAGATTATAACGATTAAATTCATTCATTAATACAATTTGAAAATAAAAATAATTTAAAATTCAAAATTTGAAAAGATGAATTTTGCATTCAAATTCAAATTAAGAGACTAGAAAATATTGAACCTTATAAAATTATAACTGTATTTATATGTCCGTACTGTTAAAAAAGAAAATCCAGATGTCACTTGCCACAGACATATTTTTCAAATACATTTACTTTTTAATAACGCCAGCATATAGAAACGTATAAAAATGATAATCGAAACAATACTTGAACATTAATGTTCGTTTTATTATAAATGCGGCAACAACTTTAAACATGTATTTATGAATAATTATAAAATTTAGAAATAAAAATTTATCATTATGATACTCGGAATACGAATTTAGTGTATAAGATTTTTTTTTTATTTAGTTAAGTCTATGTCATATTATTGAATTTGTTTTTTTATTAGCATCTGAAAAGAAAAAACTTATAGGATTAATAATTTTATGACTTTATTTTCAGAAAAAAAATTACTTAAAATCATGTGATAATTATTTTCAGTTCGTTTATATATGATTATCGATTGACCATTGTGTAAGATGTGACGAAGGGTGAATAACACACCCTTAGCTTGATCTTTAGCTTGATTTAACTGATCTGATGATAAATAAAGATAATATTTCAACTCACTTAACATATCTTTCCTCTTGTAACATATCTCTTATATGTCATATTTTTACAATCCTTCTAAATTTTTGACACTCATAATATTTGATATTCTAATAATAAGACCCTTAACATTCCATATTGTAATATAACTCATCAAACTTCCGTATCCCATAAAGTCTGCATCAAACTTCCAAGATCAAAATGCGGACTTAAATGAATGTTTACTCTATATATAATTAAATGAGATGATTGAATTATCTCAATTCGTACATAAAAATGTTAAAAAAAAATTACTAAAATAATAACAAATTGTCACATTATTTCTCCTTATAAAACTCTATTAATACAAAAATTATAAACTTCTACATGAAAAAGGAGGTTAGTATTAGATAAATGTACATTTTTCAAAAAAACATTAATAGATTAGAGAATTTCTCAAGATATATCTCTTTGATTGTTTTCCATTGCAAGATAATATAAAGACCTCTTATCTCCTCAACTCTAAACGATTAAATATGTTGTTAGTGAATCATTTTCTGTCTTTCACACACTATATTTCCTTTCCATCGTTAATGCATCCATATTCTAGCTCCTTGCTTTGAAGGAACTATATATATCCTTCTATTCTTATCATCTTATATTAGTACTGCAAAAAAATCACAATAAAAAACCACACAATCATATAACAATCTCTTTTTCTATTCTTTATTGTCTTATCCATTCCTAGTCTTCTCACTTTATAAGGTTACCTTCTACTCTTTAGAGACAAAACACAAATTTGTATACATACAAGTCATTCACCCTATTTTTCATGGCAGGAATCCCATATTAGAGACATAACATTCTAGGTAGCTGCTCTAAAGATCCAAAACATATATCACTCTAAAACATTTATTAAGACTCATCAGCTTAGACAATATATAGGTGACAACACCTACTGCATAGAAAATGTATATACGAGCAACGCAAAAGACAAATAAACATTACCAAACTTATATCTTAATTCAAGAACCTAATATTTATATGTGTGAAGATTGTGCACACTAAAAAACAAAAAAATTGTTTGTGGAAACTTATTTGTGGTTCAGACTCTTTTTTTGACTTGTGCTAGAACAAAAACTTTCTTGGCATCTAAATTTTGCCTTCTAAAAATATATCATTGTTTCTATGATTCCAAATTCTCCACTCAATTGTTACCCACATATAAATTCATAATAAATATTACATTTATTATTCATTCATGAGTATAAAATTCGCTTATGATAATAAGTTCTTAAACAATTATTATTAAAAGATGATTCCTGATTAGTTAATGATTTACAAAAAAAAAAAATCTTTATTAATAGTATCAAAATCAAACTCAATGCAATTTCCGCAGAAGAGTTTTATAATTTAATCACAATGTAAATATTAAAGATTTAGAATGAATCTAATCAAAGATTGTGTTTTTCATATTATTATTTACTTATAAATGATTATGTATTTCGAATTTGTACGATAATGTAATTTTTTTACATTGGTATACATTAAGATTAAATGGAGAATTTTCATACACACACAAAATATATATATATATATATATATATATATATATATATATATATATATATATGAATAAAAGTGATTTGATAATAATTTTTTAAATGTCAAATTATAAATGCTGTTGTTTTTGACAAATTAACTTTCCTAATACTAATTTCTTAATTTGTATAAATGTCAGTTTTGTTGCTTAAATATTTTAAACAAATAAATGAATGTTCGACTTATTGTTCGAGAGGCTTAAATTGTAACAGAATTTTACTTAGTGTTAGAAGTGCATTGAAAATTTACATATAGTGCACATTTTTTTTCCAACAAAGAATGGATAAATTAAAGAAGAGTACTTATGGGATGCTCTAACCCCTTTACAAAAAAGTAAAAAATCTATACAAAAATATGCAAAAAGCTTGACATCAAAATCTTACAAATCATGACACTTAATAACTAAAGATTCATCAAAGATTAAAAAGACTCTAAAGAAGATGCACATGAGACTAAAACAGTAGCCATAAACTTGTTTTGCTATTCCAAAATACACAACAAAAAACAGAGACAGAAAGATCCTACACATGAATAGGTATAGACAAAGCGTATAAAATGATGCATTCAAAGGTCACTGATACCATGGAATTCAACCAGGAGCCAAACATAACTTGAAATAATAAGACATAATCAACTTAGTCTGAACAGATTTTCACACAAAACTGAAGAGCTCAAAGTCCTCATCTAAATGGAGAAAAGTTGAGGAACACAGTCATAAGATATAGTGCATATATATAATATTTTTAATTTTCAACTAATTAAAATTCAATATATATATATATATATATATATATATATATATATATATATATATATATATAAAGTAGAATATGAATTATGTTGTAAGATACGTAAATAATAACACTAAAATCAGATATGTTAGAAATAGAATCCGAAAACAATATATAAATAAAAGATAATCCTCATCATACCGGCAATTTTTTGGGAGCCCTGAATTGTCTATATTTAATAAAAAGGTGAAAAGATGACTGTTCTGTTCTGCTCGTCCGTTCGAGTTCGACCTAATTTCTAGATATGATAACACATTTCAAAGTTAATTTAAAGTTTGTGATTAAGAAATTGAATTTAAATTTGTCTTATTATTAGTTGATATTTTATTAAAAATTATTATTGTATAAGGAAATAAGATATTTTGTTAATTTATTAATATTTTTTGTAACTGTTTTATCTATAAATTAAATGATAACTCTTAAAATAAAAAATTATTTTCTGACCTGAGTACTTTTTATTTCACAGGACCTCAAGAAAATACTTGATCTTTGTTTCGACAAGAATTATTGAGTTTTCTTTCGAGGAACAATGAGAAAAAATATTATGTAGTATGGTGCGATATGAAATGTTGAAAAGCGAGAGTAAGTATAGAGAAGAGAAGGAAAGATGTAAAAGGTGGTAGAAACGGTCGCGTATGGATCGTGTTTGAAATTTCAATATTCAAATCCACCTTTCTGACATGCATTAACTGGCTAGACAATGGACCAGCAGAATCCCTTGACTCTTTTCAGTTTATCTTTTTGACAAAATCTGTGGCTTGGCGTAGATATTATAAACATGTGTATATACACACAGATGATATGCTCCAAATTATTTAAAAGCTTGTGGGAGAAAAGGAAAAGAGAGAAAGAGAGAGCTCACCAACCCAACCCAAACCAAACCAAACCAGTTTAGCAGTGATTCATAATATATATATAAACTCCATAGATATAGATAGGGTTGGAGTGATGAAGGAAAGAGACGTGGGGTCCCGAACAAAGATGTCGGCCATTTATGTCGCTACTGTAGTCAATATCTTTTGCTTCTTATTTTCAAAGTTTGCAGCTCAAATTTCTGCACATCACTCAAAAATGTATTTCCTCACAGACAAAATAATCAATGCCCGTATTCCCTTTCCGATCAATAAACTCACTCCACGTTAACAACATCATGTTTCTCTGTATAATCACATCACCGACTTCTTCCATCTTTTCCTTCTTCCTCCTGCATATATCTGTTGACTCATAAACCCTACTGGACCAGTGCGTCCACACTTTATATTGGTTCAATGTTTTTATTTCATTAAATGTTTGATACTGTAGATATGGAAATTGTTGCAATCATGCTGGTGCAAGATGAAACACTCTTTATAACTCTGCTGTGCTAAACCTATCACAACCTTTCACCGGAGTATGTCGTACGGTCCAGAATCATCTGGTATTTCCGTGTACCATGTACATAATCTTATATTCAGATATACAAAAACCATTCATTTATCATTCACAACTAATTTAGTAAACCATATTATAAAAGAAAAACTAAAAGATTTACGGATGAAATTCATTTATGTAGTTTTACTGGTATTTAATGACTCGTTCCCTAATTTTAAAAATTCAACAAAGAAAAAAATGGATTAAAATTAACAACTTTTTTTTCTTTAACTTGAATCTAAACATTTATATAAGATTGTGAGATTGACTTCGATAACATTTAAGCGAGATCTTGTGTTTTGTATCGGAAAATTGTTAGTTGAGCATCATCGATATTGTCCAATAAATTTTGGTCACGACATGAACTTAATTATGTTCATAATGACTTCTTCTCCATTACAGTATCGTTGCCTTAATTAGTCTCTTAAACATTATTGTCTTAATCTCAACCAAGACATTGTTGGCTCTACCTATATCAGGACATCCTTGTCCCAACCTTAGATGAGACACTCAACCTCTGATTATTTGTATAGTTTAATTTGTGAATTATTAGTTTTATAATATTTTGAAAAATAATAATAACTATCTTAAAAATATATTACTTTTATGAACTGTCCGTAAATGAAAAATAATAAGTGGATTGTGTTTGCATTAAATAAGTTGGATTGCATTAAGGTTTTTATTAAACATTAAACTTAGTTAATGATTTTTTTAAATAATTAATTGTAATCCAATGTTTTTTTATACAATTTTCCGGTAGAATTCATTTGTCCAATTCTTTCCTTAGTAGCAAGAATCATGTAAATAAAAGAGATGAAGCACAGGCGAGTAAAGAAAATGACCAATAGGAGGTATAGTGTATTCTTGTTAAAATGAAAAGACATATATATAATTCATAATTTTACAAGGTTTGAGTTTTAGTTGTCTAATGAAATTTCCAAAGCATCTACATGTGAATATACAATGATTATATATATATATATATATATATATATATATATATATATAAAGGATTTCTTTTGTGTTTATATTTTATAATTTCAATTTTGTCCTTATAACTATTAAAAATATTTTTTTTATAAAATTGTCTATCTTATTTTCTTTTCTTTTTCTATTCATCAATAATTATTTTTTATTCTTTACTCTATTCATCTCACTTTATTTTTAATATTAACTTAATAATATTATAATATTATCACATATTAATATAATATCATATGCATATTTAAAATACACGATAACATCTCGCCTATATTAATATAAGGTAAATAGATAATGATTTAAAGAATAATTATTTATTTAAATATTAGTAAATAATGTTTTAGAGAACTTACATAATTCATAAATACATGAATAGTACGTTTAATTCTTAATTATCTGATGCAATTTCTCAAATATATAGACGTCAGAGTTTACACTCTTATTTTTTCAACACAAAAATTAATATCTAATTAAAAAAAAACTAAAAAACTTAACCTTATAACACTTTCATGATTATTATATGTATTATTCTTACAAAGGATCAATCTGTCATGGCTTGCTTATACTTTTTCAACATATCTATAAACAAATATAAAAACAGGGATAAATTCTACTAATAGCATGTAGAGAAATCCTATACCCTTGTAAAGTAGTGCACAACCTTAATTTATTACTAAAAAAATTCATATTTTTTGTTAATTATATTTTGAATTTTAAAAAAAAAATAATTATAAATTTTGTTATAAAAAAATTGTAGGAAATTGTTGTCAATTATTTTTCAAAAGATTTTGTATAAAATATTTTTTGTAACAAATTTTGTAAGAAATACTTACAAATTTTATAATTTTATAAAAAATAATTATCTGTCAATTGATTCTTAGAAAAAATAGAAGAAAAAAATCTTTTTTACAATCTTATTTAACAAATTTACAAAATTTTTCATATAATATGAGAATTTTTAATAATGATACAACTAAATTTAAGTCCGGACATTGCAAAAAATTATTCTACTTAATTGCTTATATATTATAATGTAGAAAACTACTGCATTAATATGAAATCATTATCTATCACATGTTTAAAGATATGGCAACGCCATGTTTAAATTGGCATAGTTGTTAAGTGAGTCTAAGTCCTATTTAAGTAGAAATAAAAAAATAGAATGCTATATAAAAGATGAAGATCATAAACTTATTACCTTAAAGTTAAGGTTTTTGGTTGAGAGAGATGTAAATTCTTTATGTGGTTGAACTTAGGTTTTATTGATAAAGATATTATATATCTCCTGCTTTTATTTATAGGGTTAAATATGTTTTTGGTCCCTCAAGTTTTAGTGAATTTTGGAATTAGTCCCTCATCAAAACTCTATACCAATTTAGTCCTTCATCTTTCAAAATGAGTGAATTTAGTCCTTTTAACCAAATTTTGTTAAGTTTATCTGACGTTTCAAGCACATTTCATGATAGTATTTAAGTTAACATCGAAGCAAAAATGTGTCAAACAGTGTAAATAATTTAAATACTATCATGAAATGCGCTTGAAACGTCAGATAAACTTAACAAAATTTGGTTAAAAGGACTAGATTCATGCATTTCGAAAGATGAAGGACTAAATTGGTCAAAAGTTTTGATGAGGGACTAATTCCAAATTTCGCTGAAACTTGAGGGACCAAAAACATATTTAACCCTTATTTATATTGATAGAGATATCATATATTTGATTCTCTTTCATTATTATCAAATATTCTTTTCTATTTTGTTTTTTACTTTTCCCTCTATATGATGGGACATTGTACTCCATATATTGAACAAAGGTTGTAATAAATCAGTAAGCAAGCAAACTCTCTTGAGTTGGTTTTTACCCAAACTTTTCTTGTGCCTTTTTTTGTACGCATCCTTTCTTCTTTCTCTCATGGCTTATACATTTCTAACATTTATTGGTATTGTACTCTCCAATAAACTTTCTCCCTTTGAAGACCTAATAACATACATAATATATATATATATATATATATATATATATATATATATATATAAACAATTATCATTAGCATAAAAGAGATGAACAAACTCTTGTTAAGAGATTATTAATTCATAATCGCTGATTTTTTTATCAATAAAGAATAAAATAAATTAAATAGAATGAATATCACTGCGGTACTATACATGAAAGAAATTGGAAGAAAATAAAAACAACACTATATAAAACTATATAAAGAGAGAGTGAAGAGAATGATTTCTAATATGACTATGACGATGATTCTATATATATCCATTATTGTAACTATAAATAGAAAGTTAATTATATTTAGAACTTTGATTATAATAATGTCTTTTTTACAAACATTGTTCTATTTCAACTATCGGCGGAGTTTTTTACTTCATTACGTGCTAAAAATATATATAGCACAACGCATCGGTTTGCATATATGCTAAGTTTCTTGTATAGACTTAATAGGCAAAACTTAGTCCCGGGTTAATAAATAACAGCACACTAATTATTTTAAGAGGTGTGCTAAAATTTATAACTAACAATTAATAGTGTTATAGAATATAATGCAAACATTTCGCTCGTTTCAAATATCAAACATATACATGGTGTAATGAGTCCTACTTTATTAACTTAATTAGTGTTCCTAAACTGAGGACACTTATTTATACAGTAATCTTCTGTCCTTGCCCAACTTAATCGGTAGAAACATAATACGAAAGCGATATTGTTATTCTATAAGAAAAGGAAAATGATATTTTAATTCATTTTTTTGACTTATTTTTAATCTATTACTTCAATATTATTAGATAATTTATTTTGATTTTTTTTAGTAATGTAATGTGATGATCTAATAATGATTATAGTGATGAATTAAAAGTAGATAAAGAAAAATGGGTTAAACTATAAGAAAAACAGATACTGTTATCAACAATTGTTTTTTACACTGTTGTTTTACCCCATTTATCTCGGATCGTAATAATTAAAAGTAACATACTATTTAAAGCCTCTTCTTCCTCTTTTTATCAAGAAATTGTAGGACCAATATATCTATGTTATATAGATGCTTTATGAATTTTTAGAGATTTTTCGTCGGAATATGATTAGCCCTGTTCCCATTCCCTTTTGCGTCTAAGAACAGAAACTGAAAGAACTTTTTTTATCAGCCATATATATGAATGATAGGGAAAGGATACCTAACTAAAACAACGCTGTGTCAGAAACTCAAAGAACGAGTGTTTTTCTTATTTCCAAGATAACTATATATAAATAAATTGTACTACAAAATAAAATGAACAACGATTATAAGTAGCATATAAGTCAATTTTTGTTCTGACCCTTGATGATTATTTCATGTGACGGCGAAAGTTGATAACATCATTTTTTTTCTGTATTCATATTATTTTAGCTGAGTAATTTTTCTTACTGCGTGTAATAATGAATATGTATAACTTTCTAGCCCAAAATTTCAGACTGTTTGGAATTATTTTAATTCTAGTTAAAAAAGTTTAGTTAAACTAATACTTGTCTAAGGAAATATTTCTAGTGAGCTATACTTTTATTATGTAAAGAATGTTAGTATTGTCACTTAATTAATACATTATTGTTGTCAAATTGGGTTCCACCTGGTTTGATCTATTACTAATTGATTACTTAGTGTACTAGTGTAGGGAAGGGAAATGACAACGGTTATTTCTAGTTTTTGACTTCGGGTCCGCAACTGCTGCATATACGACCGAGGTAAAAAGCTAGTAGTTTATGTCTCGGTTAACCCGAGGCATATATAATATTTACTGCCTCGGTTTCCGTACAACCGAGGCCTAATGAGTACCAGAAATTCAAAAAATAAAAAAATTTAATATACTTTCTGCCTCGGGTCTGTTTTGACCGTGACAGAAAGTGAACTTTACTGTCTCGGTTCTGGTCTAACCGAGGCATATGGCCATTTAAAAAAAAATTAAAAATTCGAATAATCTTCTGCCTCGGTTTTGGTTACAACCGAAGCATAAAGCTATTTTTTTTTAAATTCTGGTCCTATTTCATTCAAATCTAGCACATTTAACCTACAAATTTTGAACCAGAAATATAGAACCAGCCAGAAACAATATCATATTATAATTGATGGACTCATTACAATACTTAAATACTATTCATATTGTAGAACTCATTACAATATCATATGCTTTCATAAACAAATATACTAAGTAATATTGTACATTTGAATAATATACTTTGCCAAAGCTATCCTTAAATATTTGATGGACTTGACGGGGATTGATGTACTGGTACCAAATCTTTGCACACAAGAGAATAATTTAAATTAGTATATAAACTAAGCCAAAATTGCATATAAGTATTTCATATAGTGAAATTATTGCCGTTTCCCAATCACTTGTGATACGAGCACATACAATGGTTGATATCCATTGCATTACATAGTAACCACACTCATATGAACCGGTTTGTAAATTACACTACAATGAATGCACATTTATAAGTAATTCATGAAGAAAAGAAATTGAATAATTATAATACTATAGACCAAAATAGCAAACCTTGAGGCTCAACCATGCTAGCCTTTTTGTCATAGCAGTTGATTTCCCTAACAACATGCTATGTGCAACGATTGAACTATGAAAAATATAAGGTGTTAAGATACAATTATATAAGAAAGAAAGTTCATAAAATTGAGGTTCTTACCAATCTATAACTTGTCTAAGATGGTTAGGAGGAGGCCTGTGCAAGGAACAAAGCCACACAACAATGTTGTCCTTCATGGAAATTACAACTAGTTGCCAATGATGCCTGCAATAAAAACAAAATTCGTTGTTGTACCTTAAAATAATATATTATAATTAGAAGTC
>Ga0214544_1012873_pt1 | contig 10571 bp, 13 predicted proteins | sample CNSS3metaG_FD_160074 | JGI IMG/M metagenome (GOLD analysis project Ga0214544, IMG submission 160074) | Root nodule microbial communities from cowpea collected in UCLA plant growth center, Los Angeles, California, USA - CNSS3 | ecosystem: Host-associated > Plants > Roots > Nodule | place: USA...
CTTCTGCTCCCTTAAGTCTCTTTATATAGGCTTCAACTGGACTTTGGGCTTTATCTGTCGGTTGCTAAAATCTTTTATTTTTATTTAATTAATTAGCAACTTAATTTCTGTCCAATTTCCAATTCTGACCCTCTTATTTAACCATTTTTGCAGTTTTGACCAGACTTGACTGCTGACTTTGACCAGTTGACTAGTGTTAACCAGTTGACCAGTTTGACTGTTCAATAGCAGCCTGACACGTGGCAGTGCATTTTCTCTCTCCAGAATTAGGGTTTCTACAGATGCAATGGAGATGGAGATGGCAATGACAGCTGCTCCTCTACTGCCACCGCTGGCTCGTCCACGGTGGTGCATTGCGGTGGCTCTTCCGCTACTGCTATGGAGATGGTGTTTGCAAGGAAGTGGTGTTGCTGCGAGATCTTCGAAGGTGGTTGCTGGTGGTCTGGAAGCTGCTGCCATGAAGATGATGGAGAGGCTGTTGTGGCTGCCGGCATTGCATGTGTGGTGAGAACTCGTGATGGTGGCTGCAACGTTTCGTGGTGCTTCCATGGTGGATTGTTCTTGTTCGTTTTGGTTGTAGATCTAGAGTTGTTTCGCTGGCATAGATGAAGAAATGGTGGATCTGTTGCTGCTGCAGGTGCGTTCATTCACAATGACGTCGTGGCACGAGGTTCTAGTTACGTGGCCGGAATTGAAGGTGCATATCTGGTTGGTTTTAGGCTCGCAGTGTGCTCGCATGATGGTGCAGAAGGTTAAAGATGGTGGAGTTGTGGTGCCGACGAGAGTGGCGAACGGTGTTGCTGCGATTGACGGTTGGATGGGGCTGCCATGGCTAGGGCGCGGGGAAGAAGAACTCGTGGTCTGCTGTAGAGATGGTGGCCGGTGAGAAAATGGAGGTGTTGCGCGTGAAGTGTGGCCCAGAATGACTTCCCTTGAGTTGTAGCTCGGGATAGCGGAGGAACACAAGGAACTTTTGAGTTGTGGCTCGGGTTGGCGAGTGTTGTCGGTGTAACGTCCTAGCCAGAAATTACTATTTAAAAATAAATAAGAAATAAGATTTATAAAACATCACATTTATTCTCGCAATTTCCAAAAAACGTGGGAAAATTAAAAGTTCAACATCGCTTCCGTAGTAATTAAAATCGTACTATTCAGTTATTACAAAACCAAACCATAAAAAAATACAGAAGAAAATCATAATAAAACTGAGTAAATAATCCCGTCGTGATCCCCACTCCGTCTCTACGTATCTGCCTGCTCACCTGCATTAACATCTGCTCCCATGTAACAAGTTACATGATCATCGCCACACACACACAGATAGGGTGAGCTCATTTAAATAAAACCAAACACATAAACTATTAAATACAACATCGCGACCTTAAAACCCCGAGTTAGTATTCTTCTCCCTTGTTCCTTACTTCTCCACTTCCAATACTTTCATTAGACGTCTATCATTTCTATACCCTTTAGGTGAGAACAATGATCGATCTTTGCTGCACGAGTGTCTACTCGCCCCTCCGACTATAGGCCACCACCTGATAGTCCACACATGGGAATAACCTTGCCACAACATCTCATCGTGACACCAAGTGGAGCTCCCCGAAACAAACATACAGTTTATAGCTGTTCCAGACTACCAAAACTCTATCAGAATCACTCTGAAGAGAGCAATCACCCGAACCTCACCGTACGAGCCACAACTCGCACACTCCACTGGACTTCCTAAACCACCAGGCTACAACCTTGAGTGGTCACGTGTTACCCCAATACAAGATTACACTCGTAACTGGGCCCCCAACCAAAGCATCGCATCATGAACATCCCCTAAAGCTGTGTAGAAACCTTTCCTCGCGCACCATCACTGAACCAAAACCGCTTGGCGCGCATCTCACGTCGCCAGGCACACACTAGGTTTAGACCGCCTGGCGGGCATCACACGCCACCAGACGCCACGCGCCCGCAGAATCATCACTGCACCGTCACCGCCTGGCGGGGGACACGTACCGCCAGGTGCCATGCGCCTGCAAAATCATCACTGCATTGTCATCGCCTGGCGGGGGACACGTACCCCCAAGCGCCACACACCTGCAGAATCATCTCTGCACCGTCACCGCCTGGCAGACTCCGTCCTGCCGCCAGGCACCACTTGTCATCACCGCCTGGCGCACCTGCCCCGCACCGCCAGGCGCCACCGTGCCATCAGAGTCTCTGCTGTTCCATTCCGCCTGGCGGGACCCTCCCTACCGCCAGGCGCCACGCGTCAACAGTGGCCACTGCCACTGATTTGTGTTCCGTCCGCCTGGCGGCTCGCTCACGCCACCAGGAACCATGCTTGTAGCGCACTGCTACTGGTTTCTCGGCACTTAAACTGATCCCTAAGGGATCCCAATCACACAACACACCAAACTATAGAATAATTGGGACACACACCAATCATAGTTCTATCACTAGTCACTCATACACACCTTTTTAATCACATATATTATAGTCACCAAGATTGCGCACACTTCTCCAAATTAACATAAACAATGTAGCATATTAACTACCCCATCCACTAAACATAATCTTCATATATCCTTACATGTTAATAAACTGAATTGCACCTCACACATTGCACTTGGCATTCTTCTCATTTATTAGCATATCGTTTCATATAAATCTATCTCACTCTCTCTGCCATATTAACATACATTCTGAATTTAACTTACCACATGCACCCAATTATGCTTCATTAGAAGTTACTTGAACTCATCAAAGGCTTATTCATGTATTTTACAAACTCCAAAATCAGCAATATTAAATAATGTATATCTCTAGCTACTAGCCTCCAAATCAAATCTCTACCATTCAAAGTGAAGAACCACATGTTATGGACCACTTGTCAAAATTTCACCTAAATCTGACGGTTAACGAACCGGGAAATGCAGTTTTACGAAAACTGCGCGAACCAGAAAAATTGGTGGCGCCTAGCGCCCAGAATTAGACGACTGGTGCCCGGCGGGACTAAAATACCGCCCGGCGGTTACTGTTACGCGAAAAGTACGAAAAACAACATTTTTCGTGAATCAACACACCACGTACCTCTGGTGGCGCTTGGCGGCCAATATGGTGCCGCCAGGCGATTCCTGTTGTTCCAGGAACCCAGAATTCTCCTCAACACCTACGAACCTTATTCCAACCCCTACAATTTTGATTCCACTCGATTTGCGATCCACTAGGCTGCCTTCACATCTTACCTTCTCCTCATTTGCGTATTACATGCCCCATTCCCTCAATTACCACTCTTCTACAAGATTTGATACCTCGTTCTTGGCCACCAAATTGTTCAAATAAATATCAAATTCCATTTCTTTATTATTATCCCACAGAATACAAATCAACATATCTAATGCGTATTATCTCATCTTCTCATTCCCGTATAACCTCCCATACCCAAACAACCTAAGGTTCATGTAATTTTCGAAACTACACAGTTATAATATCCAATTCACCATGCAATTATTCACACACTGTAGAATTTCAATTCCAACATTATCATGCCACGAAACCATCAAAAATCAGTGTAAAACTGGCAATCCAGCGCACACCGCCTGGCGGGTCTCCTTCGGCCGCTCGACGGTTCATATAAAGAACCCAGAAACTGACGCAAACGCATGTGCCGCCAGGCGGTTTCTGGAAAAATCCAGAAAATGCAAACAGAACAAGGACTCACAAATTTTTCATGTCAAACATGACTCAGAACACATCATCATACTATATATAGATAAAACATGCAACAATCATAATTTAAAACAACGAAGGAACTCCCCTAACCTAGATTTCCTTCGCCTAGCCGTGACTCTTGCAAGCTCTCCCTTGACACCAATGCCCTCCTTTGCCTTTCCCTCAACTCAACCCCCCAAAACCTCACTCAAAACTCACCAAATCTCTCAAATTCGTGCTCTCTTTCTGATATGATTTCAGCCTTGCCAAAACTTTTCCTAATACCCTAATTTTGCCTTTTAAATGGTGATTTAAAGTTAGGTCAATAATGAGAAACGAAAATGCAACTTAATTGGTGATTAAGTGCAATTCATTGTCCCATTATGGCTATTTTTCAGCCACCCTTGGCTGCCATGTCTATTAGGGTCTTTCTTTAACCCTTCAAATTCTAAGCCAAAGCTAAAAAAAAATAGCCAAAATGAAGTTTAATTTGAGTTTCCCCAAGGTTCAAACCCACTGCCTTGCTAATGCCAAATCAATGCTAAACCACTAAGCCAATTCTTATTTCTTGTTAACTAATAAAATTCAAGTATTATATTATGTTGCATCACGACTAACACATATATTTAAAATAATAATAAATAAATACACATTATTGGCATATCTAAGACTCGAACCCAAGTCCTCTCACACAATCAAGTACTCTCAACCACTTGAGCTAGTACTTTTCCACATCATTAAGATTTACAATTAATGTCATAAAGGCTTCTCTTACCAGCATTTATTAAATAATTATTTATTTAATTATTAAATTTTGTGGGTCTTACAGCCGGTGTGAGTGTGCTGGTTGTGGCCCGTACGGATGGGTCCAGATGGATTGCCCTCCTCAGTGTTTTGTTGACAAGTTTGGTAGTCCTGGGACGTTACGGACTATGTTCGTATTTGGGAACTCCACCTGGCGTTACGGTGTGATCCGCAGCATGGTTTCCACACGTGCTCTATCGGTTGTGATCGATAGGTGTGGCAACAAGGCGCCTTGAGATACTTAATAGGAGATGTAGAACACTGCTAACATGGTTGTGGCCATGTGGAAGGAAGGTAACGAGTCTTCCACGAGGTGCATCGGTATACATGGTAGTGGCCATGTGATAGAAATGGAGTAAGTTCTGTGGGAAATGAAAGGATATCATATATGGTTGTGGCCATGCGGTATAAGAGAAGAGTTTTGTGTTATTGATGTATTATTTTTATCGACTATACATGTATATATGTGTTTGGTATATTTTTATGTTTTATCTTTTAGCTCACCCTATCTGCTTGTGTTTGGCGATGATCGTGTACGTGGTACACGTGAGCAGGTGATGTTGCAGGTGGAGCTGGTGAGGCTTAGCTGTAGAGAGGGGATTATCATGGGATCTTTATATTTATGTTTTCTTTATTTTATTTGAAATAGGTTGTAAAGGCCCATGGCATATTTTGACTAAACTTGCAGTTTTGTATTTATGGACGTTATAATTACTTTGTTATATTTTATTAAATTTGTAATATCCTGACGGGATGTTATAGTATGTATATATATTAATAATACAATATAAATATATGTACATAATTTAACATAATTATAAAAATATTTGAGATGTTTCAAAAAAAATTGTTTCTATCCTTTCAAATTTCGTTATATTTCAATAATAGTTATTCAATTTTGGTATTCCAAAAACCGCTCCTATAATTTTGAAGAAGTTCATGGAAATCGGATCGAGATAGAGTTTTATCATTCTATAAATAGACAAAATTACCTCTAATTTGATTTGATTTGCATTGTGAAGGTATAATTTGGTTGATCATCCACAATTGCGACATGCATGATATCATGTCCTCAAATTCAATTAAAAAAGGTTGTATAAAGGAAGCAAAAGCAAAAGTGTAGAATACCGGACAATTATTCCTTAAACATAGGCACTGTTATGAATTAATGAATTAATGATTGTCCATTGATTTGATACATTTACTCATATGATTGATTCATTACTCTTGATGTAAATATTTGTATTAACTACATTGATTTGTTTCCTTTCTGGAGTACATGTTGTATCTATAAATAGGACTATTCCTATCAATAATAACACACAGATAAGTTGCTCCTTATTCTCTCATTCTCTATTCTCTATTGTTTCTTCTCTTCTCTATCATCTATTATTCTCTCTCAGTTATTCGCTTTATTTCATAACACGTTATGAGCACGATGCTCCAACCAATTGAGGACTAGTGAAAGCTTTTTCTCTCTAACGACAGTGCTTTGCGTGTCTCAATCTAGGCTCTTTCTAATCCTTTCTCAATCTATAATTTTACCTTATATTCTTTCTCTTGTGATAAGAATTGTTTGACTTTATCAATTTTAATCTCTGTCTTATTATTTTTTTTATTATGACAATGATTATTATTATTATTATTATGATTATTATTATTATTATTATTATGTGCCAGTTCTAAACACGCGAAACGTTGCAAAATTTGGATTTGTGACAAGGAAGAATTTCTTATATTGGATTTTAAATGTTGAAATACATTTTAGATGCAATGGATATTGGGATACTATTAAATAAATAAATAAAGCATCTATGCAACTAATTTGCTCATGCAATAAAAATATTTTGAAAAGAGATTTCACAAATATTATGAATTTATTTCATGCCTATGTATGGCTGGCTGGACAAATCAATAAAGCTTTTGATGAAAAATCATGAGATCCGCCTAATCTGCTCCATTCCCAAAAGTGAATGCAGCAATAAATACTATGAATTTATTTCATGCCTTTGTATGACTGAACAAAGCAATGAGCTTTTGATAGAAACTCATGAAACATGTCCAATTGGTTATGCTCCATTCCCAGAAGTGAATGCAGCAACATTTGATTTATATTTTCATGATCGTGATCGTGATATTGATTATGGACATGGTTATAAAGAAAATTTCAAAGACACATTTTGTAACAAGAAGTGACACAATAATGTGAAAAAGGGAAAAGGAAAATGTGAAAATATTGACAAAAAATATGAAAGTATATATTATCATTACGGTGGTAAAGGCCATTTGAGTTGTACTTATTGTACACCAAATCATCTTACAAATAATGAGAAGAACATATAAACAAATTTTGCTTATGAAGATGGTGATACTGATTATGGCCATATGGATATTACTCATCTTGATATTATTATTTTCTTTGCTAAATCAAAGGGAAGCATTGATCACCTCATTGGTTATGAGAGTGTTAAAAAAAATCATATTGATATTTACGTTTATATGAAAAACGAATGTTGGCACTAGTACCAAAGGTTGTGTCTTATTGATAGTGCAACAACTTATACAATTCTCAAGAGTAATAAATTTTTCTCTTGTTTGATAATGCGAGACATCAACGTTAGTATTATTTATAGTACTGCAAATAAATTTGAAGGCTCTGGAAGAGCTATTATAATTCTACTAAGAAGTTGAATAGAAACTTATTAAGTTTCAAGGATATTTGTCTAAATGGATATTATATTGAGACAAACAATGAAAAAGATATGAAATATCTTTATAACTCTATGATTGAGTTGAAAAACAAATATTGGAGAAATTATCAACATTCTCTTATATTTTGTACTACAAGTTTATTAGTACAATTGAAATGCATGTCATGGTAAACCAAAAGTTTACAAATCAAAATGATTGTCTTGTTTGACGTGATCAGTTATTATGATGCGAAAAAAAAGGGTTGAAAAACTCATGGGGACACGTTTGAAGCATAGTAGACCTATTGGTTCCAAAGATAAAAACTCTTGCATGAGAAAGGGAGCTAAAATGCAAGATGGCCTAATCAAAAAGGTGGAAATCCCAAAAGATTCATTTGACATAATTAATGATTCGGTTCCAGAAGAACCTCGGGTACCTGAAATTATTGAAAATAATGAGATCTCAATAAATTTTGTCATGAATCATATAATATGGAACCAAAATGAAGTTAACATTGATGAAACTTTTACATATAACATAGCGATGAATGTTATGAATGACAATAAGGATCAATAAGCAATGATCATTGAAGATTGTCGGCAAAGAAAAGATTGGCCAAAATGGAAATATGCAAAGAAGCATAATTATATTTGCTTGCTAAATGAAAGGTTGTTGGACGTATAGTTCGCACACCTAAAGTTGTGAAACCCGTTGGGTACAAATGGATTTTTGGGCAAAAATCAAATTAAGAATGATGAAATTGTTAGATACAAAGCACAATTGGTTGCTCAAGGTTTTTCACAAAACCTGATATTGATTTGTGAAAAGACATATTCACTAGTATTGGATGCAACAACATTGCAATATTCGATTATCCTAGTTGCACAAGGTTTGCATTTACATCTAATGGATGATGTTACAACCTATTCGTACGGTTCTTTTAAGAATCATATTTATATGAAAATCCTTGAAGGATTTTATTTACCCAACAAGACAAATTCTAAAGAGGGTTATTCAATAAAATTAAGCATGCTTATTTATTGATTAAAGCAATCAGGACGTGTGTGGCATAACCGTCTTATTGAGTATTTATTAAAAGAAGGATATAGAAATGATCCTATTTGTTCTTGTATTTATATGAAAAGATCCAAAAATGAATTTGCCATAATTATTGTTTATGTAGATGACATAAACATCGTTGGAACTCCTAAGGAGCTCACAAAGACAATTGATTACTCAAAGAAATAATTTGAGATGAATGATCTTTGAAGAGCAAAGTCTTATTTGAAATTAGAAATTGAGTATTTAAATAAAGGTGTTTTTATACGGCAAGAGACTTATAAAATTAAGGTGCTTAAAATGTTCTAAATGGACAAGTCATGTCCATTATACATTCTAATAGTTGTGAGGCAGTTAGATGTTGATAAAGACTCTTCTTACACCTCAAGAAAATGATGAAGATCTTCTTGGTCCAGAAGCACCATATCTTAGTGTCATAGAAACACTAATCTATCTTACTAATTATACTCAATCTAATATTGCATTTGTTGTAAATTTGTTAAGCAAGATATAGTTCTTCAACTACAAGAAGAAAATGATTTGGAGTAAAACATATACTTCGTTACTTTAAGGGTACTACGAATATGAGCTTATTCCATCCAAATGATTCAGATTCAGACCAATGGGTTATGTATATGCATGTTATTTTACATATTCTCACAATGTCACAATGGTTGATCACAAACAAGATGTTTGTTCACATGTGGTAGCACAATGGTTTCATGAAGGTATATGAAACAAACCATAGTAGCAACATCGTCTAATCATACAAAATTACGAGGAAAGTTGTGAATATGTTTGGCTAAGGTCTATAATTCAACATGTGCAAGAAACTTGTGACTATCCCCGACAAAGATGGAATCAACAACTATATATGAAAACAATAGTGTATTATTCAATTGAAAGGATGATATAGATATCCAAAAATTCATTCATGTGAAAATATGGCAAGTCTATTTATGAAGTTTTGCCAAGAAGAACTTTTGAGCAAATGATATACAAGTTCGGACTCTGTCACCTTAATGATGTAAGTTTACACGAGGGGGAGAAATAGAATATGTGATGAACAATACTGTATTAAAGAATACAGAATGTTGTACTCTTTTTCCTTCACTAGTTTTTTTATCCCAAAGCATTTTTCCTATTAAGGTTTTAACGAGTCACATTCTTTTATCAATGGACACTTAAGGGGGAATGTTATGAATTAATGAATTAATGAATTAATGATTGTCCATTGATTTCATACAATTACTCATATGATTGATTCATTACTCTTGATGTAAATGTTTGTATTAACTACATTGATTTGTTTCCTATCTTGAGTACATGTTGTATCTATAAATAGGACTATTCCTATTAATAATAACACACAAATGAATTGCTCCTTATTATCTGATTTTCTATTCTCTATTGTTTCTCTTCTCCATCATCTATTATTCTTTCTCAATTATTCATTTTATTTCATATCAGACACGCTTATGAATTATATATTTAAGATTTAAATATATTTATATTGTAACACGTGAGCTGCACATGCTGAACGTGACTGACAATGTAACACTATATAAAGCAGAAATTGACAGACCGGTTTGGCAAGAAGAAGAGACAACTCCGGTGGAGAACAGGAAACATACTCAGAGAGATTAAATTTTTACAACAGTAATGGCCACCCAAAACCAAAAACACTCTCTTCCAAACACCACCATCGACCCAAACACCGGTTTCTGTTCTTCTTCTAGAATCTTCCACAGCCTCCGTCCAAACGTCCCCCTCCCTCCGCCGTCTCAGCCGCTCTCCCTCACCGATTACGCCCTCTCCCTCCTCCCCGCCGCCGCCACCGCCACTGATAAATCCGCCATCATCGACGCCACAACCGGCCGCCACCTCTCCTACTCCCTCTTCCTCCGCCAAGTGAAATCCCTCGCCTCCTCCATCCAATCTCTCACCCCTCTCTCCAAAGGCCACGTGGCACTAATCCTCACTCCAACCTCCGTGCACGTTCCCGTACTATACTTCTCTCTCCTCTCGCTCGGGGTCACAGTCGCACCTGCCAACCCGCTCAGTTCCCCTTCCGAGTTGACTCACCTCGTCCGACTCACAAAACCCGCCATCGCCTTCGTCACCTCCGCCGTCGCCTCAAACATCCCCGCCCTCAAATTCGGCACTGTTCTCACCGACTCCCCGCTCTTCCTCTCCATGCTCGACGCCAACGTAGACTCACACTCACGCGCTCCCGGAGTCGAAGTGAGTCAGTCCGACTCCGCCGCAATTCTCTTCTCCTCCGGCACCACCGGGCGCGTGAAGGGCGTGTT
>Ga0214544_1012877_pt1 | contig 10566 bp, 7 predicted proteins | sample CNSS3metaG_FD_160074 | JGI IMG/M metagenome (GOLD analysis project Ga0214544, IMG submission 160074) | Root nodule microbial communities from cowpea collected in UCLA plant growth center, Los Angeles, California, USA - CNSS3 | ecosystem: Host-associated > Plants > Roots > Nodule | place: USA...
TATATATATATATATATATATATCAAACGATTATACAATCGAATGTGATGTAAAAAAAATTCTATAAATATAATGATAATAAAAGTTAATTCCCTGTATCTATTCCAACTTGAAAGTTTAACATACAATGTAAAGAAAACATTTCCGCTACTTAAAGTTTTCCATGTTTTCCTTAAAGTTGCCAAACTTATAAAGTATAAATAGAAATTTATTAAATGCCAAACCGTAATAAGGTATTTAACACGACACCAAGCCTCTCACTCCAATCACAGAACCCTTCCTCTTTATCTCAAATTCACAATTCTTACAAAAAAGGAACCCTTATTAACAAGAAAAAGAAAAAAAAAAACACAAACTGAACAATTACCTAAAAACGTTAAACATTTCAATTAAAATAAAATAAAAGATACTCTGCCAATTTTCAACCTAAGTAACTTTTATATCCAACTCATTTCTATAAAATATAACTGACAATCTTCGAACGTCAAAACTTTATATCATAAATATTACCTAAAAACCAAAACAGAATATCATCAATCAAGATATAAATAATATCCATATAAAGCTAGGTAATAATCTATGTATGTTACAATATAATAATACCCAACAATAACTAATTTAATATACTAATATTTCATTATATCAATACTCCTTACTTTAATTTCTTCCATGTAGACATATTTCTATATGTAATATATTATCATGATATCAATTGCAAACTTCCTATAATTCATACTAAATACGTAAGTGCAAAACCAAAAAGGAAGCCTCTTTTACTTTTTATAATCATCATAACCCCACTGCATCCAAACTTTCTCTATAAAAAGACTGCTTTTCATACTTGAATGACAACCCACACGCGAAGTCTAGTTTATATATAATATATATAACACTATTATTATAATGGTTCACCTAAAAGATTGTCAATGAAAAACTCAACTCTAAACCCCTTACATCCAACACCCTACTATTACCACCACATAAAATAAAATATAAAAAAAAAGAAGAAAGATGGCATGTCGTATGTATAATAGTAACCACTATAAGAAAAAACCAGTGCATGGTATATTTTTAGTCAAGGCAACAATCACGATAAAAATCAAATATTTATTTTTACCATCTAACATAGAAACGAAAAGTAATATTCTTTTATAATCCTCCCATCACAACGTTTGAATCACACATCAAACCAATTCATCGTAATACTCACAGAGAGGAAAGAAAATAAAAGTTCATAAACAAGGTTCATGCCACAAAAATCATGTGTCCACATCACAATTTTGCCACCCAACTTGGTCATAGGTTCAACAAATCACCAACCACAAGGAACACAAAATACACACCAAAGAGAAGACAAACAACAAAGATAAGCACGAAAATACAGCTCCCTTACACGGTTTCTTAGCTTCAAACAATTTTCAATGAATTCTTCCTTGTTCCCAAAGCTCCCCTCCTTGCCTCCACTCTTTGTTTCCCCACTCACCCTTCTCTCTCCCCCTCAAATTCAGCCTAAAATAAATAATACAAATAATAAAAATGAAATTAATTTAAATTCAAGGTTTTATGATCATTACTTTTGATTACTGCACCCCAAACTGCTACCTCTCTTGTTTCTCAGGGAATTTCTACAGTTTCTAGATTTTTTTTTTCCACCACTTAGCAAAAATATAAAAATATAAAAGGCATAATTACTCTAGCCAAGATTCAAACCCACAACCTTCCAACTCATCAAACACATGCACACCAACAAACCATCACATTATTCTTATCAATTCACACATTCATACAAGGTTAAACCATGTTTCCGCATTCATAATATTTTGGTAATATAAAACACAATTAAAATCACACTAATGGCACACACTAGACTTGAACCTAAGTCCTCTCCACATAACCAAGTACTCTTAACCACTTAAGCTAGCATTATTCCTTACCTAGGATTTGTCAATAAATTTTCTTAGAGTACTTTCAACCCACATTTGTTTGTAATTTATTTATTATACTTTATTACAATTTCTCGGGTCTTACAACTTTTTTCTCAATCATTAAACAATTGCACGTTTGTGTAATGTGGGTCTAGGGATGACAATGAGTTAGGTCAGGCACGGATAGTGCCTACCCACAACTTGACCTGCAACAGAAAAAATCTACTTGTTATTCGTCAAGTACCCGTTAAAAAAATACCTACGGAATAAACTCATAGGTACTCATGAATAATCGCAAATATTTAAAAAAATATTTTATAAATTAAAAAAAAATTACAAAACGTATAAAATTAAATATAAATTAAATTTTAATTTTAATTAACTTTAATGTAATAAAATATATATTAAATTTTAATTTTAATTAAATTTAACTTAATAGAATATAAATTAAATTTACAATTTTTTATGGGTAAGGGATTACCACAAGTACAGATAGTATGAACCCCATGCTCGACCATTTATGAACAGGTACCAAAATACTCGTTACATGTGAATAATAAATACTTATGATTACCAACTATCCGTCATAAATTTTATCTGCGGATACTCGCGGACACGAGAATTTTTGTCATTCCTATGTGGGTTTTTTCCTTTTGCAAAATTAGGAACGACAAATAAACTTGCCCCCCTTGGGTATTGCCCAAACCCATCCCCATTTTGACGGGATTCTTCGTTTTGACTAGGTGTGGCATGGTTATGAGGACTACCCGAAATTTTTAATTGGATATGGGGATGTGCATATTTGCCCCGTCCATGTCCTCATACCCGTCATAATTAGGGATGGCAACGGGGTCAGGTGGAGACGGGTTTCGCTATTCCATACGCATTCCCATCGAAAAAAATGGATCTTCATCCTCATCCCCAAACCCAACATATATCAAACTTTTGTCTCATCCCCACCGGGTAACAAATATATACTCATACCTATACCCCATACCCTTTTTCTTACTGTTTCAATATTCTTTAATTATTTTTTATAAAATAATAAAAAATTACGACAAATGAAACATAATATTATCAAATATTCAACACTGAGAGGATGGTTATTTCTTCAATATCAAATATTTATAAAGAAATTATATGATAATTGTATACATTTCAAATTAAAATACAAAATCAAATTTTACGATAATCGAAACATCTATTAACTTTACAAACATTAATGAATTGTAGTTGATCAAATTTATTTTAAAAAAAAACAATATAAAAGGAAAACAAATATTCAAATTAAAATATATGTTAAATGTATGTTTACTTCAATTTTTTAAATTCTAATGGATATCATTTTTATACACTAATAAAAGTTATAATAAATAACTTGATCCAAATAATGTAAAGAACAAATATTAAACTAATAATAATAAAATTTTCACATAGATATTATATCTTTTGAACTTCAATATATGTTGCATGGTGATAAAAAGAAATTCATGACAATTACATTAAAATTTTATGTTATAGTAAATAAAATTTATTTATACAATTATAGTGACAAAATCAAAGTATGATAATGAGTTAAAAAATAAAAAATAATTATATAAAATGAATCAAAATAGTATTTTACATTATAAAAATAAAAAACAAATAAAAATATTAAAAAATTATCAAATGTGTGTCTTAGAAACAATTTGAGAAACCATTGAATGAAATCGCATAAAGGAAAACAAATATATAATGAAGGGTATATGATAAAATGAAAAATACTTTGAGATCTAAGAAAATTTTTCAAATATGATCAGACTCAATGGTTGAGAAATAACGAAAATTGTTTTAGCGAAAAAAAAAATAATTTTTCAAATAAAGAAAACATTAATAATAATAGAGTAAAAAAGATAATTTTTTTATAAGTTTATGTTATTGAACACTTAAATTGGGAGTGTTAAATGTTCTCATGTGAAGAGAAAATATACAATAAATAAAAATATTCAAATGTGAGATATAAAAAATATTTAATTGACATACATCATTTGAACATAATTGCACAAAAGTTATGATAAGATGAAAATATATTGGAGATGCAAATGAATTTTATGGCAATTCAATTTATATATATATATATATATATATATATATATATATATATATATATATATATATATATATATATACACAGACACACTTTCTATTTTTACTTTTTCGAATTCTTCAGCTTGTCATGAAATTCAATATCATAAATCTTTCATTTACTAGTTAATATAAAAAACTTATATTCTTTATTATATTATTATTGATTTTTGTTTCACTTTAAGAACTATTTTGTTTTACTAAATCAATTTTTATTATCCCTAAAATATTTTTCATCTTATCATACCCTTAAGTATATACTTCTTTCTTTTATGCGATTTCATTCAACGGTTTGTAAAATTGTTTCATTTGATCACTTTTTAATATTTTTTTTTGTTTTTTTTTTCATTTTTATCATGTATTAATATTTTTTATATAATTATTTTTGTTTTCTAATTTATTTTCATACGTGTAATTTTATCACTATAATTGTATAGGTAAATTTTATTTACTGTAATATAATAATTTTACGTAATTGTCATGAATATTTTTTATCACCATCCAACATATAGAAATTCAAAAGATGAAAGATCTTTGTTAAATTTTAGTTATTATTAGTTTAATCTTTGTTTTCTTGTGATTTTGATTAAGTGATGTATTATAATTTTTATTAATGTAAAAAGAAAAAAGATTTCATTAGAATATGCAATTATTTGACATGTGAATAATTATTTTATATTGAAATACTTATTGTTTGTACTTTTAAGATTAATTTATAAAAAAAATAATTAATTACAAATTTTTAACTTTTTTTTCTCTTCACGTACACAAAATAAATAAAAAATATGTCTAAATTATTTAAAGATGAGAAGATAATTTAAGGTAGAGTTATTTGTAAGAGAATAGAGAAAATAATTTTTAACTTTTATTGGTTTAAAATAATTAATAAACATTTAATTTTACAAAAATTTGTTATTCATGATATTAAATAAGTTTTTACTTCAATAAGTTCATAAATAAATTATACAGTTGTAATTAATAATTTATTTGATAAAAAAAATTAAAATATAATTAAATAATAAAATAATTTTAAAGTTGTTCACGATTTTTCTTCTCTTATAACGATTTCTCTCTTTAAACGTAGGACATGGGTTACCGATTTCATAACTCTTGTTCTTTTAACAATTCCCCGATCTTGTATTTTTGTCTCGCAATCATATATTATTGCAATTAGAAGAAATGTAATTCAGCTTGAGTTCTCCTTCTTCTTGTCAAAGAGTCTTCTTCTATTTTTTATTCGGTGAATTATTTCCTATACTTTGGAATTTCTTTTATTTTTATGTTCTTTACTTGGTGGTTGATATATTTTATTTATATACACTAATAAACGGAATGTTTTTGTCGCCCCTAGTTAGAAAGCGAGAAATTAGTGAAAAATATATTTTCACGTTAATTTTTCTCGCAAACGAGCAATTTTGTTGTAGTAATAATATGCAATCATTAAAACATGCATATATCATTTTATACTCCATATCCATAAGAGAAAGAATACTTTTAGCATCATAGTTGCAAGTGGGTAGTGTATTTTCATTTGGAAGCATTTCATTCAACAAAACCAACAATTTTATGAAACTCTTATCGGTCCACCAATTAGTCGCCTTCAAATTCATGAGTCTTAACACCATTAACAACCTTGTGAACTTAATTGAACCGACATACAATGAAGTCTCCACATCAGTAGACATTGTCTCATGCACATGCACCTGGACAAAAGCTTTAGTGCCAACATCGCGGATCATGTCATTTAATTTGTCTTCTTCAAGTAGATCTTCCACAGTGGAATTCACAACATTTTCAATTCTGGGGACAGTTGGAAAGTCTATTAATTTGTCGTGTCATATCCATGTTGTACAACTTCGAAGGAAACCATCACAGCTAAGGTATTCCCTACTAGTAGTTGCATTCAACTTTCTCTTATTCAAACAGTTGACACAAGGACATCTAAACTTCACTTCATCATCACTTCTATCCTCATTACATTGCACAAATTGTATAAATTCTTCAATTCCTTTCTCATACTCAACACTGATGCGTGGTGAATTACTTAATCCAATCTCGACGTATACGTATATATACTAAAATTGTGTGAACAATTTCAATAATCTTTAAATGAATTATCACCTCACTTTTGTATTCAAGGTGTGACCCTATCCCATTCAAGAAGATTCATTTTCTTTAGTTTATTGAACCATATTAATTTTAATAAACATATCTAAAATTTCACGAAATTTTCCCAGTATTTCGCATTGATAACAACTTGCTTGAAAAAAACAACCTGACTTAAAGTCACTCTTAGAACTTCCTTTCCCTCATCATGCTTCCACTCATCTTAACCATCCATCTTAGAAGATTCCCCTTCTTTAAACTCACTTACTCCCGTATATCTTAACATACAACTACTTCTCTTTCCAAATTCGTTAGACTATATTACTCACGATGACACATTGTTATTAAGCCATTGCTTTTCTAACAACTCCTCCACTTGTTGTCTTGACTCCAAACTTTCAGTAGAACCATCCAATAAGGAAATATTGACACTAGTTATGCTTCAGACACAAATGCAATAGTAAACCTCACCGCTTCTAGGTGATAGTTCTAGTATCTGCTCCAGAACAAAACCAAAAAACTTCTCCACCATCGAGATCCTTTGTTTCTGTTCTTCGTTGACCGTTTATATATAAACACTCATACATGTAGCATTTTGTCTTCTCTTTTCAACTTGTTCCACTTGATGCACAACCAATTACTTGCCCTTTTAAAACAAGGAACATCAATTCCTATACTACCACAATCCACAAGAATGAGCTTGAAACAAAAAACCAAGTTGCCCTTGAGGTTATGCTCCAAACCTTGCAAAGGAGACAATTCAAATTGACTTTGAATTTGAATCCTTTAATCACCACGAGACATACCACACATCCAAGAAAAAAACTCCACTTGGCTGCAATTGTAGCAAAACTACCAGCTCAACACCAACTCCTCCTTGTAGTTAACCCTGACTCATTTACCATATTGGCGACACCAAAAGGTATACGATCCCAAAAAAAACCAAAACATTTAGTTCAAGCACCACCTTTATACCTTGTATCCTTGAATCTGATCATTTGCGCTAACTACTCCAGCACCAACTATCGCATACTCCATTTTAGTTACTTCAGACTTTTCTTCTCATTTCATTCTTTATTGTTCTTTGCCTTCACTAGCTTTTGTCATTCTCACAAGATAAAACTTAACGGTATGCTTTTTCTTCCAACACTTAAATTCCTCTACCTCAGCCCAAGGTCAATTGTTCTGCTCATGTAAATTACTTTTCCTTAAAACATCTTGCTATCAATTGAAAAGATTCAATCATCTCCTTCTGACTATTGAACCTAGTATGAAACCTTTATGCCACTTCCTTCTCATCCATATATTTTTTTTCCCTCTACATAGGAAACATCATCTTACCTGATTGATCCTTAAGCTCTACTCCATGGTCTTTATGGTCTTTATCTTTCTTAGCTTTCAAGATGCCAAGCAATCTCACTGTTTTTTATAACCCAGGATATGCCAATTGCTTCTCTTTCACAAATCCTAGAAAGCACTAGATATGACAATATAAATATATCCAATGACACTTCTCCTAACACTGCATGTATGTACATATTTCTAAACCTCGAAATTGTTGGGATGTATAACCAAGTTGGTTTTCTCAAATGTTGTTACACTTGCATGCACTTATATCTTCTATTGTTCTAATATCTAACTCCTTTTTGGAAAACTTGTAATATCTGATTCCAAGAACCTATCCTTAAAGCTCCCTCTATCTGAACGTTGTTTATGAACTCTAGCATCTTATCCTAGTTTACTATCCCAAAACTTAGCTTTCCTCACTCATCGGTATACATCATACAACAATTCCACATCTTTGAGGCAATAAGTGGTCTTACAAGCCTCATCCAACCTTGCAAAGGTAAGCAGGCCAAGTTGACCTTGAATCTGGATTTCTCTACCACTATAGATACTAAACAAAAACCACAGAGGTACAAACAAGATACACAAGGATATATAAAGCAAATCTCCATCATCTATTGATAACATAACCTTTTATCTATCACTCTTCTTTTCTAAAAGTTAGAATTAAGAAAGGAAAACAACCTCTGATCTAGTCATGAGTGTGCACCCTCATTATTTTATCAAGACGTTTTCTATTCTTAATACTTTTGGTTTCACAGACAAACTCAACTAAACTTGAATACTTAAGCCTGCAAGACATGACAAACCCATAACTCTTAGGTCACAGACAAACTCAACTAAACTTGAATACTTAAATAGAATAGATTTTATGCTTCGGTTCCTTCAAAACCGAAGCATAAACCTCTGCGTTCAAATTAAAAAAAATCAAAATAACGAGCATTTTGAAAATTTTTGGAGCCATTAGGGTTTAGTAAGTATCATAAGATGACATTTTAGGAACTTTTACAAAGTTCTTTAGAGAATGTAACTATTGTTTTTAAAATAAATTAAACTAAAAATGGTAATACAATAAATTAATTAGGATTTGGTGTGGAATTTACAAAATGTTTCGTAGTCTTAAGAGTGAATACATTCAAATATAATTTTCATGTTATTTGATACAATAATATTTACTGTTTAAGAATTATAATAGTGAAGTAAATGGAAATTATAAATTACAATTTATTTTTAAAATAAATGCAAATCGAGGTAAAATCTAAATTTTCTAAATTTTTCAACAAACAAAATTGAAATAAAGTTCATGCTTCAATAAATATTTATTAAAGTTTAATTAGTTAAATCCATGAATGAAATATATTCGTTTGCTTCCTCATCCCAGGACTTTGTCCCACGTCTTAACAATTTCAGAGTACAAAAAAGATTTATAATTTAAAATTAAAAGAATACATAATGATAACTAACAAATATTTCTATATAAATATTAATAGTTTCTCCTTTTTATAGACAAAATTAGTTATTTTTAAATTTTTTTTAAAAAATAATATTACATATTACACTTTTTTTGAATCTGATTAATTAATAATTTATTATTAATAAAAAATGCAAATAAAATTATTTACTTTAAATACATTTATTTACCAAATTAAAAATTAAAAATTTTTTTTACTTGGCTTGTTAGATATGCTTTTTATACTTTTCAAAAAATAATTTTCATCTTCCAAAAATTAAAAGATGTTGAGGAGAATAAAAACAACTTTTCAGTTTCTTTCAACACTACTTTTAAGATAAAAATTTGTCTCTTCCAACACATCTTTATAATTAATTAGCATTAATTATGAAGAAACCAACAACTTTTTTAGTATCTCAATACAATGTTATATTTGAATTTATTGTATTATAATTTTAAATGAAAAATATTTTAAAAAATCTACATACCTTCTTGAAAATGTTTTATACAGGGTCCAAAAATCTTCTCACATTCTCATAGAGTAAAAGTCATTTTGAATGACCAAAATCTCTAATTGTATCTAATCTAATATATAATTATATACAATTGCAAAGCTAACAATACTGTTTTGAGTTCTAATGTGCATTGTCCCACAATATACATAATTGGTGGTTTTCATAATTAATATTTTGAAGTAAATATGACAAAATAACAACTTTAGAAACTTTTACAAAGTTTCTTGGAGAAGGTAGCTAATTTTTATAAAATAAATCTAATTAAAAATTGTAATATAATAAATTAATTAGGATTTTGTGTGAAATTTACGGATATTACACGACTGAAATATTTTGTAGCATCGAGAGTGAATACTTTAAAATATAATATTAAATCTTATTTGATGAGATAATATTTACTATTTAAGAATTTTTATAGTGAAGTAAATGCAAATCATAAACTACATTTTATAAAGGCATAATCCAAGTTTTTAAATTTTTGAACAAACAAAATTAAAATAAAGTTCTGACTCCATGAATTTGTCTCATTAATGATAACATAGACTTTTAAAAAGTTCAAAGTAGAAGAGAAATTTATAACTAACAAATATTTTTTATATAAGTATTAATATTTTCTCCTCTTCTACAGAAAAATTATATATTTTATTAATTTATTTTAAAAATAGTCATTACATATTACACTTTTCTTAAAATCTGATCAATTAATAGTTTCTTAATAATTAATAACAATATTAATAAATGCAAATAAAATTACTTACCTTAAATATATTTAATTACCAAATTAAAAATTAAGACTTTGTTTTTTTTTATCTAACTTACTGAAAAATATATTTATATTTTTCAAAATCTACTTTTCATCTTCCAAAAATATAAAGATGTTAAGAAGAATTAAAACAATTTTCCAGTTTTTTCCAACACTACTTCCAAGGTATATTTTTTCAACCTCTCAAAGAACTTTTCAGTTTCTTCCAAGCTACTTCCAAGATATATTTTTACGGCTTCTCAAAGATGAATGTCTTTGTCATTAAATAACATTAAATATTAGAAACCAACAACTTTTTGTGTTTCTCATTGCAATGTTATATATGAATTTATTGTA
>Ga0214544_1012878_pt1 | contig 10566 bp, 6 predicted proteins | sample CNSS3metaG_FD_160074 | JGI IMG/M metagenome (GOLD analysis project Ga0214544, IMG submission 160074) | Root nodule microbial communities from cowpea collected in UCLA plant growth center, Los Angeles, California, USA - CNSS3 | ecosystem: Host-associated > Plants > Roots > Nodule | place: USA...
TTTTCCGTTCCACCTCTATTTTTATTTTTTAGTGTCCACTACATTTCTTTTACATTCCTTTGTTTTTTCATAGTCCTCTTCTATTAATTATAGAATATATATATATATATATATATATATATATATTTTTTGTTTTTTTTTTTTTTTTTTTTTTTTTTTTTTTTTTTTTTTTCTTTTTTTTTTTTTATATTATATATATATATATATATATATATATATATATATTGATTGATTGTTAGTCTATATTTATGTGTTTGGGTAAATGTTTAGGTTACTAATGGAGTTTTTTGGTCTACAATAATGTATTTATGTATTGGGTTAAATATGTTTTTTGTTCATGCGGAAAACAAATAAGATATGTCAGACACAAGTGTTAACTTACCTCAATTCGTAATCTCCTCAGTAGGCTTTCTCTCGGCTGTTATATGTCATCTGTGGGTATCTCGGTATGGACTGGTTTGGACCCGAGAGGGGTTACTTGCGGAAGAGACTCTGACGCTCAAATCAGCAAAAAGCTCTTAGAAAGTCAAATCTCGTAATTAAGGGAGTAAAATTGTTGGAGTCCATACATATTTATAGATTATTAATTATGTCTAGCCATGTCATAGGCTGAGCCCTTGTTTGGGCCGTAGGTGAGCCTGGGTTTTAGGCCAGGACCCTTAGTTCGATTATCGTGGGCCCTTAGGGGCCTTGCTGGTAGTGCTCTGAATTTGTCAAGTTCTTGCTTAGTTATTCTAAGTTAGCGGCTTAGGCCGATTACCCTTTAGCAGCTTAGGCCGGGTATTGTTACTCGTTCATACATGATGATTATTTGCGTCTTTGGGGGCTATATAGACGAGTTTTACGACTATAATCAAGCTAAGCCGGCTAGGTGTGGTACTACGAATACCTTATGCAAATTTTATCTTAGCCCAAGTAAGAATGATAACAAAATATTCTTCTTCTTCATTTCTCTTCTAGTTACTAACAAAGTTTTCATAATAAGAATCCTACAAATTGGAAGAAATAACAACATCAATGCATGATGATTAGGTAAAAAAATAATATTAATAAATTTTTAGAGTTAAATAACACAATGCACATATTATTAACTGACCTCAAGTCCTTCAGCTCACAATGAACATTATTGTTCTTCAACTTAATCTTGACATTGTATGCAACATCAATTACATCTAAAAGCCAAAAGAAATATTTAAAATAAATAGAGGTAAGAATTCAAAAAAGACAAAAAATAAAAGTTGAAGTCAATGTATCTACCAATCAACAAATCAATAGAGTAATTCCCTTTAATAATCTCTTTTATACTTTTTATGTTGAACACCTTAATAGGCACACTTGTAATCAATTGTTGTCGTACAAAGGTGGCTCATATGAACAATAACTTAAAAGGGTGCTCACGTACTCTAAATTGAGCTTTGCTTTTTAAGATCTTGAAATTATGCATTATATAAATTTTCCCCTCTATGAGCTTCTCCTCTCAAACACCAATATCTTCTTTCTTAGCCATTACAAGTATGACATCACCCTAAACATCAAAACATATATAATTAAGAATCATAGTATGTAATATCGTCATATAAAAAGAAAAAGGCTTTGACAAAGTAATTTACCTTTTGATCCATAAGTATCATCTTCATGTGTCCTTTTATCCAGAAGAATCTATGTTTCTCACAACCTAAAGAACTATAATTTTAACGGTAAGCTTCAAGGTTTCTCTATTTCCATCAATATCTTTTATTATATCAAATTTCCTAACCATTTGCTCATTAAGTTTATTTAAGAAAAAGAAGTATGAAAAACATATAATACATATATACATTAATGTAGACCAAAAACTCCATTAGTAACCTAAACGTTTACCTAAACACATAAATATAGACCAAAACAATAACCTATATATATATATATATATATATGTATATATATATATAAACTCCATTGATAGACGAAGACCATGAAAATAAAAGGAATGTAAATAAAAACAGAGGTTGAATGAAAAAAACTAAAAAGAAACGTAACGATGAACAAAAATACAAACATAGGTTCAAAAAGAACTAAACTTCAACAAAAGAAAAAACATGAAAGTTTGAAACTTTAAAGTTAAAAAAACAATAAACTATGAGAAAGAAGGTTAAAGAAAACAACAACGTACGAAAATAAAAAAGAAAGTTCAACATAAGAAAAAACATAGGTTGAACGAAAATAATGAAAGAAAAATGTAACCTTGAATGAAAATACATAGATTCAAAAAAGATTTAACTTTCAACCAAAGAAAATAATGAAAACTTCTAACTTCAAACTTCAAAATTTTAAAAAGCAACATAGAAAAACAACAAAGGAGGTTGAAGAAAGAAAAAAAAATTATTGAGCTGAAACCTAATGGGCACTGGAAAATACATATATATGTTGAATGAAAATAATGAAAGAAAAACGTTACCTTGAACGAAAATACAAACATGGGTTAAAACAACAAAAGTTTTAACAAAAAGGACAAAAGTTTCAAGCTTAAAACTTGAAAAGAGCAACCTAGAAAACAACAATTGAAAAAAGCGAAAGAAAGATCGATAACAAACGTAAATAACATAACCTTCAACTAAAGTACAAACATGGGTTGAAAAAGGAACTAACCTTAAAAAAAACGTAAGAAGGTTTCAAGATTCAAACTTAAAAAAACAATAAACTATGAGAAAAGAGATTGAAGAAAACAACAATATAGAAAACAAGGAGGCTGAGAAGAAAAAAAATTACCAAACCTCAAACGTAATAGAAAGGAGGTTGAAGAAGAATATTGAAATCCTGATTGAAATAACTAGTCTTAGAAAATCAAACTCCAACTCAAACAATATAGATACTTGATTGCACCTCTACAGTTTTTACCATCAAGCAGAATAACAACGCCTCTAAAAGGAAGAAATTGGCAGAAAGATGGTAAAAGTCCCAAGGGGGTTTCTTCTACACCCCTAAATAATTTTCAATTTCCAAAAGTATCCCTTGATCATTTGACCAACAATAAATTAAAAAAAAATATATATATTAAACTCACATTCTCTCTTATTTAATGAAAACTAACTCACTCACTCACTCACATCTCACCCTAACCCTACAAGCATAGCGGCATAACTCTCCCCCCACCCCGCATGAAGCTTACATTTTCTCTTCTTTTTTTTCACATTCTCCCACATTCTCCTCCACTGTGGTCCTTGTGTTGCTTTGTCTGTCATTTCTCGTTCACACCTTAGACATTTACACAGGTAATATCCTCTATGTATGGTTGATGTAAATTATTTTTAATGATTTACGAATAGGGTAGAGTAGAAGTGTTCTATTTTGATGTTTTGATATTGTGAAACCATTAACCAAAAGAGAAAGCCACAGATCTGAAATGCGGACTCGAAAATGATAATCGGAAGTCGACTTCTAGTGAAACAATCGACTTATGGTTAAGGAACACGACTTCCGGTTAAGGAAAACAAAATTGAAAATGACCATTGGAAGTCCACTTCCGTAGGATAGAAACACGTACCGGAAGTTGACTTCCTTAAGTGAAAAATGGTTAAAATTGAAAATGACCACCGGAAGTCCACTTTCATAAGATAGAAACACATACCGGAAGTTGACTTTCGTAAGTGAAAAATGATTTTGAAAAACCATCACCAGAAGTTGACTTCCGTAACTTTATCATGGGTTCCAGAGATTTTCGAAAGTGGATGAAATTGGAAATCTGATTTTCTGAAGTCAACTTCCGGTTAAGTGAATTTTCAAAAATTGACTTATGTAAACTTATCATAATTTCCAGACATGAAAATTTGGGAATGTTACTTCCAGAAGTCGACTTCCAATTAATTTTTTTGTTTTCGGAAGTCGACTTTCAATTCTTTTAGTTTAAATTTTTTATTTTTTATTTGAAATTTTATTATTTTTATTATTTTTAATATTTCTTAAATATTTAATTTTTATTTTTATTTTAGTTTCTACGTTATTTTTTTATTGTTTTTATGTTGTAATTTAAAATTGTAAATAATTTTAATTTGAATATATTTTTGAATTTGTTTATTATAAAATATAAAAATAATAAAATAATAAAAATATAAAAAGAAAATAATAATATTCACGCAACAATAAATTAAATATAAAATATAAATAAATAAAAATAAATTAAAACGTAAGTAAATAAAAATAAAATAAAAATAAAATAAATCATAAATAAATTAAAATAAAATAAAGCATAAATAAATAAAAATAAAATAAAGAATAAATGAATAAAAATAAATTAAAGCATAAATTAATAAAAATAAATTAAAGCATAAATAAATAAAAATAAAATAAAGCATAAATAAATAAAATAAAAATTAAGCATAAATAAATAAAATAAAATAAAGCACAAATAAATAAATAAAAATAAAAATAAATAAATAAAAATAAAATAAAGCATAAATAAATAAAAATAGAATAAAGCATAAAACAAAATAAAAATAAAGCACAAATATACAGTAAAGCTTAGAAAAATATCAATTAAATCAAAATAAAAATGAAAAAAAAAATTACAAATCTTACTTAACCATGAGTGAACTTCCGGAACTTTTACAATTCCATTTTCGTCATCAAATGTATCACATCCAAAAATATATTAAAATCGAAAGTCGACGATGAATTAGATGTCCACTTCCTAAAGAGTGTGAATGTGATTAACATGATTTTCGAAAAAATTGAATATTAAAAATTGACTTCTAATTTCTCGTGAGAGTGAAAGGCAAATTTGGGAGTACAGTATGTCAGTATATAGCAAATATCTTGTGATGTTTGCTCAGACAGTCACCTACGTAACTTCATAATTACTTAATTATTACTTTTATCTAATTCACTTTTTAATTTTTGAAGGGCATAAATGAAATGACACAAAACTTTGGGGTGCAGTATTGGGGTGTAGGAAGAAAACCCCAAGTCCCAAATATCATTGTAGAAGAAGAAAAGAACTTTGATATTGAGGAGAAAAAAGACATTGCCTACACAAATTGTTAAATGACCAAATAGACAAACTAATAAACAGGTGTAAAGAAGAGATTGTTTGAAAATTTACTGAAATGACCAAATACCCATTATTGGACACGTGTCAAAAAATAATTGGATCAAATAAGTAATTTCATTAATAATGGTGATTTTTCTTAGTGATATAGTTGATGGGATTTGGTCTACAAAACCATGAGTGACATCCTTAATTGTTATAGCCATATGATCTATTATGTGTCATGTATAATAATCTACTGTGTAGTAATATAACTTCACTTCATTACTTATGTAGGCCCCACACACTCAATTATACACAACCCAAATTAGTTATATAAGAAAACACTCGTCCAATTACCATTCTCTTGAAAGACATAGTAAATTATGTTCTTACCCCAAACAATTATATTCTTATTTTCATAAAAATAACAATATCAACACACTGTACATTTTCTTGTATATTTTATTTTATTTATTTATTTTAAAAATGAGGACACTATGGCAATCACTTATATTATACGTTATAATCTATACTTTATTCTTTCAAACCACTCTCAATTATTTATAATTTTTTTCATTATTTTCTCCTCTCTCAAGTATCTTTCCTTTTATTCAAATAATTTTACTTTCTATTTTTTTTTTCACCCCTCACTTTTTACTTTTTCTTTCGAAACAAATACTTGGAATTGGGTAGCATGGGAGGCAGGAAGGATACAGCTTTCATCACTTGTAACAAGCTATGGCTCGAAATACCACAGAACATGCATGGTGTGGTTCATGGGAAGCCAAACATACCCTACAAGAAAGTTATTATAGTTCATTATCACTTCATTATAATCTTCATTTATAAATTGCTTAGTGTAGCTCATTATCACTTCATTATAATCGTCATACAATATTTCATACAATATTTCCAGTGGAATTTGGATTCTCTAGTGAAAAAGAAAAGAGGTAATAAGCCTGCAATCTAGTTTTTCTCCTTCTCTTCTCAGAAACCTACAGTGTTCTCTAACAAGAAGGACAAACAAAATCTAATAAAACCATTGCATGTCATTTGTACATTCTCACTTCTTAATAAAACAGTGTTAAAAAAAATGATTAAATAATAAAAGTATAAGCATCAGAATTCAAACTTATTACCCTTTACCTTCCCTGCCTCACCCATGAATATTGAGTACCCAACCAACTGATTTGTGTGTCTCAAGATGGGAACACAGTGGTAAAGAGCTGAAGTACAGTTGCATAGAATCTGAATAAAGGAAAATCATGGAGAGCTCTGAAGAGAAGAAAAGAATTTCCACATCTATTTTCTCATGGTACATAATTTTAAAAGAAAACAAAAACCAAACCCTACTTCAATACTCAATTTTGACTCACCCAAAATTAAAAAAACTTAAAAAGAGAATTTTCTTTTCTACACTGAGTACATTACCCTTCAACTTTGCAGCCATTACCTAAATGTTCTTTTGTACTATCATTAAACAAAAACAGAGTCCACAACAACAATAATAAATAAGTACTTTTTTTCACCATGGATAGAAAGTACTAATCCACAAAGTTGATGGTTAATCAGTGCAGGATAGTTTGACAAATTGTTTTTCTTTTGAATCAGAACTTTTCTATCTATAAAATTCAAACTCGAAATCTTAGCTCATCATTATTCGTACCAAACAAATTCAATATAAAAAGTAAAACAGACTAATTCATTTCACCTTGCTTCAATATCCAATTTACAAAATTAATCAGACAGAAACGGCATTAAGTCAAATGAGCTAAAACAAAAACCTAAAACAGACATGAGGATAAACAGAAATAGAATATTAATAAACAATTAATATAAAATATATATATATATATATATATACATACAGAGAGGATATTCTCAATCGGAATGTGGATGACGATAGCCAAGGTAGGAAAAGAGAGAACGGAAGAGGTATTGGAAAGGGAGACAGAAGAGGAGGTGCAAAACGACGTCGCTGCTAAGCCTCTCGGGATTGCAAGCTATGAATTGGAAAAAATGCGCTGATGTGTGCGCCACTCTCGCCACCACGTTGCTGTTCAGCACCATCCTCGATCTATGTCGTCGTTTTCTGCTCCTTTTGGAGTCACTTTACTTTGTTCCTTCGTCTTCTTCTTCACCCTGATCCGTGTTTGTTTCGCAATCAAAATCAAACTCTATCCGAGGCCAAGGCCGTGTTTGTTAGATGGACGTTTGGGACCTTTCCACTTTCATTTTGCTTTTCTTTGTGTCTGACGCGCTCTTTTGGAATGTGATGAGCGATGACGAAATAAGCAAAATAATTTATTTTTATTGCATTTATTTATTTTCGGATAAAGCTAACCAGTGTCAGATCTTATAAAAATATATAAATAAATATAATATTAATAAAATCTAACCTAAAAAATATATAGATAAATATAATATTAATATTTATAAATCTTATACATTTTTATTTAAAATATTATATTTAATATTCACAAATAAAACTTAAAAACCAATTAAAAAATAAAATAATTATATTTTAATGTTGTTAAAAAGTTAAATATAATTAAATATAAAAAGTTTAAATTAACAAAAAAATATAGTATTAAATATCTAAAAATTAAAAAAAATAACGTAAGAAAATATAAAATAATAGAAAAACCTACAAAAAAAATAATATTAAATATCTAAAAATATAAAAAAATAATAATTAAAATATCGAGACTTAATTAATTTTTTTTTAGTAGAAATCTTAAAGTGTATGATTAATGATGATTGTGGAATAATAGGTAGTATATCAAAAAGTATCATGCGTAGTTGTATAAAGGATCTTACTCTATTTATGATTTGATATATTTTTTTTCCTTATTTTTTTTTTTAAATTGTTTCGGTAGCATTTAAAGTGTTTTTGTCTTTTAATTTTTGGTAAAAAATATTTTTTAAAAATTAATTTCATTCATCTAAGTAGTTTTGATTCATGTCTTCTAATTTGTTTTTTTCACTTGTTTTTACTTTTTATGTTTTAGAAAACTCTTGTGGTAGCTATAGATTCTTTATTTGCAATTTTCAGGTTTTTAAACTTTTTGTTATCTGTTTTCTACATTTATAGTTTTGTCTCACATCTTTTTACTTTTTTTGGTTTAGCCTTATTTATTAATATGGTGTTTTTTTGTTTGTCTTGGAAGATTTTTTTTTATTTGATCTCTTGAGTTAATATTGTATTTATTACATCTTTCACTTTAAAAATAATTTCTTGATAGATTAATGGAGAGTTCTTCTTCATAATTAAAGACAAAATTTAGAAAAAAAAAGAGTTCGTAACATTTCAAGAGTAGCACATAAATGAATTGCGTATAAACATTTTATGAGTGATGAGATCCATATAATCTAATCTTGTTTACTTGCCTGGTAATTATTTAGTGGTTAAACTTATGATTGTTTGACTTTGTTATTGTTTATTTGTATACATTAGTATTTATTTATCTATCTTTATTTTTTTAACAAGACAAATATTTAATAATAATAATAATAATATATTCATGGATTAACAAAACTTATTTTAGGGTGGTAAAAAGAATCTAACCATCTAAACACTCTAGTGGAATAAAAACTTTGTGAAATTCACATGTATGTATATGAAGACACAAGTGTCTACCCTTAAACTCAAACACCCTATGAAGTATTATTTATAATTGATAAAATATCATGCTCTCAAATAACATTTTAATGTATTGTTTTTCTTTATCAACTTATTTATAAAAATAGCATACAATAATTTGAGATGATTTTAATTTACATGTAAAATCGTATAAAGAAAATATTTTTTTTAAAAAAAGTTTCTTTTACAATCATACAATTTTGTAAAAAAAAAAAATTTACACCTTAACCACCATAAGAACTATGTCTCCATAAACATAAAGTCAAGCTTAATATATTTGTTTCTCCATTAAGTACTATTGAAATGATTTTAAAAGTATATTTGAAAATTAGTTTATTTTGTTGTTAAGATCAATATTTTGACATTTTTTACTTAAATGGAGATTTTTCGCTCAAACAAAAATAAAATAGAAAGTCAAATCTCAAACAAAAATAGTAATACAACTCAATCCAGTTTTTACCTTGTTTTTTTTCAAAATTAGTATATTTTTCTCAAGCTAATTTCTTTTCTTTTCTTTTCTTTTTCTTTCCATCTCTTTAATTCATTGAATATGTATGTTTATATACATGCAAAATGAACATAAATTTTTATATTTGATTAATTTGTGATTTTTATTTAAATAAGTTATATTGTATTTCAATGCTTATTGAGATTGATGAAACTTGTTTGTTATGCATATAGGATGATGTGTAAACCATTGTTTGAGTTGTCAACTAAGTACTCATACATATGATGTAACAGAGACCTCATAGTTTCACTAATGGTCTAAGTTGCATAGACTAATATATCGGGTGCTAAGTAGGCTAAGAAACTTAGAGAGAAGTTTTCACACATCTTGATATGTGTACATGTGCAACTTCGATTGTAATAAACTTATCCTTATTTCATGATTTGTGAGTTCACTAGTAAATTTATGTATTTGATTGAATCAGATGTATTTTAATCTTTAGCATGACGCACTTAATATGAGTCTTCTGAAAGATGCATGAGCCGATATTTCACTTATTAATATTTTTGATGAATAAGAAACACATGTGGTCATTATGACTTTTAAATATTAATGCTTTAATTAATATTTTTAATGTTTTCTTTATACATATTTTCTTTAGTCAAATGATAAAGATAAATGTTAAATTTTTTTTTAACAACTTACCTTTAACATTTGTTTGTAAACTACGATGATTTGTATAAATAATTAAAATCAAATAATTTATACAATCAGTTGGTTTCATTAGAATTTAAACTAAAAAAAATCTATAATACATGCAAATTTTACTTTTGTATGTTTAATTTTGGCTTAAATATTTTTTTGGTCCTCATTTTCGTAGTGTTTATTGCGAATGATCCTCATTTTGATAGAATGTTTAAAATGGTCTTCATGTTTGCAATTCGTGTTTTATTTGGTCATTTTCTTGTAACGTCGTTTGAATCATTAACGGAGCATTGTACAGGTGGCACGGTTTGAATTAGGGTGTATTACGTGTACTATACAGGTGTGATGATTAGATATTTGAGGATAAATAAGTGAGCTAGGGTTTTGGTAAGGAATGTTTGGGCAGTTGGTGAGTTTTGACAATCTTGTTTCTCCATTCCCAATTGGTGTTGCTGCAATCTTCTTCTTCCTACAATCCCATTATATAGGTATGTTACGGTCCCAATCTTCTTCCTTTACCTCTGGTTGTAATCGTTGGAGGCAACCGTGTTGTATCACTTCATGCACTGTTGGTGGTTAAACAAGAAATAGATTAATCCCGATTTGTAGCTGCGGAGAGATGACAACTTTGAGGATGACAAGAACTCCAAAGAATATTGGTAGAAAATTTTGGGTACAATCTGTTTTTATTTTTGTGTTAATAATAAATTGGTTTTAATTTTTGGTTTATTGATTTACAGAGTGGTGGTTCCAATAATGTGGGCT
>Ga0214544_1012880_pt1 | contig 10563 bp, 5 predicted proteins | sample CNSS3metaG_FD_160074 | JGI IMG/M metagenome (GOLD analysis project Ga0214544, IMG submission 160074) | Root nodule microbial communities from cowpea collected in UCLA plant growth center, Los Angeles, California, USA - CNSS3 | ecosystem: Host-associated > Plants > Roots > Nodule | place: USA...
TTTAATAATTTTAATATTTTATATATTTTTTTTATATTTTTATAAATATTTTTTTTATATAATATTTAAATATATAATATATATATATATATATATATATATATATATATATATATATATATATATATATAACATATAACATATTTAATATTTTACAAAAAAAATGTATAAACGTTGACATCCACAAACTAACTTTGAGGCCCAAATGGTCAACAACATAAATCCTAAACTCAAACACAAAGACTATCTATCCTTACGAGTCACCGCAGTAGGAAGGCAACACATGAAGATCCACAAAACAAACCACCAACACAACAATGACGATGACTGACAATGACATTGGCACCAAATGAGAGACAAAGACAATACAATAACGAGATGAATTCACAAAAGGCGAAGGAAGCAAAAACCAGGAAAACCAAGTTTATAACCCTAATATGATAAGTGAGCCATAACATGATATTGTTTTATGGAAAAAAACAAATCTTGTCAAAACTCACCAAATCGAAAGCAAACCCTTAAGTTCAACAGATTCCACCTCCGATCCCACAATTCTATTCCAAGATTGAGTTTGCTTTCGAGTAAACTTAGAAGCATTGGGTGAACATGTAAAATTGTCCAAGTTAACGAGTTAACTCGCGAGTTTATTATACTACAATAAAAGTGGATTGACTCAATCAAGTTTTTTTAGTAGTATAATCAAAGTCTTTACCAAATCAATATTCTCCAAATATTATTATAAAAATAATAGTTAAAAATTAAAGTATTAACATATATAATCAGACAAACAAGTAAATAAACATCAAAACTATTCAAAATATTATTGATTGTAGTACTTAAAAATATCAAATTGTGAATCTATATAATTAGAAGTATTAAGTATTTTTGATGAAAAACTTATAAAAATGACAAAAATACTACAAAATGTTGTTGTTGGTGGGTTATAGGTGAATATACCTTCAACCTGACTCAAATCCGTTTATGTGACGATCAAAACTAAAGGTTTTTGGAGATGATATTATTCTTTTATGTGTGAATTGAAGTGGTCTCTTATTAATAATACATAGCTCCGTTAATCCTTCCTTAAAGTATCCATCACTTGCACAATAATTTGTAATTTATTTACTTATATTTAGTCTTTAAAAAATATTCGGTTAATTAGCCCAACTATAGTAAATTAAATGTAAATAATTATAACCATATTCGATATGTAGTTTTTTTATTCTTATTTATTATGATGCAAATTTACATTGATATTTTTAATTGTTTTAATTTATGTAATAATTTTATGAGATAATCTCTGTTTCATTAATACATTCTAAATCACTTAGTTTATTATAAAAATGCCAATAAATTTATGTAACTTATTATGTTTTCAAATATTTCATCTAATTGAAAAGATTTACTCATTCACAAAATGTCTATTTGAAAAAAAAAAACAATTAATCCGACACAATCTTCCGTTTCCTTTTTTAACAAATTGGAAAAAGTTAGATAAAAAGATGCTAAAAATTGAAAAATGATGCTTTTGACAAAACTAACCAAAAGTTCAAAATGATAAATAAAAACATAATTCATTATTGAATAATTTTTAATATTATGGCAGTTAAATATTTTATATACTTATAACTTTCTATTTTTTAATTTTTTTATACACTAATTCTTTTATAAATTTCAAGTAATATTTCATTGTTCATTGTAATTTAAAACAGTTATCCTTTCTAGACAAACAAATACTTATTGAAAAAAAAACAATTGAATAATTAAAACAATAATAAATGTTGTGTAATATTAAATCAATAATTTTAAAAAACGTGTAACAATAAAAACACAATGGAAAAACTTTAAGTAATATGTTCAAAAAGTATAAGTAGACAAAAAAACACCTTATCAAACACAAATAAAATAACTTTATCAAATAATTTCATTGATAATATAAACTAACTGCTTTACCATATACGCCCATAAAAGATATGATGTACAACCATGGTCTTTTTATACCTATAGTTTTTTTTTTTTGTTTCTAAATTGTCCAAAGTGGTTTGCTTTTGAAACTTGGACAATCCAGTAAAAATGAAAAATATAAATGGGCTTGCTCTATGTTCCTCCATTTATGAATTCATATAAGGCCCATAAGAAGATACCAATGATTGTATCCCTCACTAAACTCTTGACTAGGCCACTGATCCAGTCACCAGAAGAATCTTTCCCTACAAGGTCCCTAAACCTCAAATTTCCTGTGTCGCATAACAATGCATATATCACACCCTTCATGTGACCTTTTCCTATCACACCCACAACCCTTTTACTGTTATTCACAGCTTTGCTTCTCTTCAATGACCATGCAAGATACTGCACCAAAAATAATACACCATTCATACTTGCATTTGCATATGAAAGGATACTAAAAGTGTAACATAACATCTTAGTTAAGCGCATGAAACCAATTTTTCGGATATGACATTTAAAAAACAAACATATTTATGTTAGTCTTTGAAGGAAAAAACATGCAAGTGAAACAGGAAAAAGAAACACTTACTGTATCTCGTTCGTGTATCAGAGGTGACAATAAGGAAGGATATGAAAAACTCAACTGCTCATAAAGTTGTAATTTATCATCATCCGAACTTGCTTCCTGCAACTACCATTATTTCAGTCTATAGTTTTTCAAATAATTTCTATATGGCAAACCTTGACGTATATTTGTGTGATTGAATATCATAATGAACCATGCATATTTCTCTCTTACAGACATATACATACACACTTTTTTTTTTCTCTTTTTCCTAGTTCTGCACAATTTTTTTTTTCGCATGAATTGTACACTTCCCACTCTACAAAATCTTGCTCATAATCATCATTGCTCATATATCAATCCAATCATAAGATGAGCAATGACTCAGTTTTTCATTTAAATTGAAGAAATGAAATAATGCATAAACGATTCACCACATGTCTGTGAATCCCTCGACAAACTATAAAACCAAAATCAAAGGAATACATAGATCATTTAGACATTCCTAAAATAGCTTGTTCTTACATCAAATATTATTTCAATAAGATGGTTAGCTATCTGCAAGAACAATGTCAAAGTCCCTTTTTTTCTCCCATTCCTTAATATTCATTATATAGAAGCTAGAGATTTAGCATGGAAAAAAATAATATAAACTAAACTTGTAGTATCTTGATCAAACAAACTAACCTTTAGCTTATTTACAGAAATGTTTGATGAAAATGCTATCCCACGAAAAATTGATAACACTAAACTTAGTTTCTCATTCCATTTCATAGCCTTCCATGCTCTTTGAAGCTGCAAAACAGATAATAAACAAGGAAAAATGATTTTTTAATCATAAATTCCATCATATAAATCTGTCTAACTCCTTTTTTTACGTGGTTTGAAATCAATACATCAAGTTTAATTGAGGGAGAGGATGAGTGTATACACATAACACTTAGTTGTATCATTAAAGAATTATCTTTCACTAATTATCAAGTTAGCCTCATTGTGAAGATATAACTTTTTGATGGGTTTATATATATTTTCATATATAATATGGTTATGGTCATAAGCATGTTTATGGATATTGAGAGATTGTGGTTCTATATGGTTATATGACATTAGTCTTACACATATAAAACCTTAGACACCACTTTTACACCAAAATCTTAAGGCAATGTTGTTATGGGTCTTTATTCTTATATAGTGTTTAACTTTGTCTATTATATCCAATGTGAGACTTTTTGACTCACACTTGGACTATTCCCAACACTTTTGCACCCAACCCAACTAACATAAATACTTATCAAGCTTTCATGTGTTAATGCAAGTTATGACCGATAGAAAATCTGAAGTTACATACCGTTATTTCAATTGGTCGATCTCCTAAAACTATTTGTGCACCAACTTCTTCGGAAACCTTTCGGGCTGCACGAAACTACATTATAGATATTACATTTATTAAAAGACTTTCTACTTCCATGTACTAGAAATCTATAGTACTTTGAAACTACCTCATCACCGAAAGGGCGATTAATATCCGAAGAAATCTTTGATGAAAAGGCAGCCAAAAGTAATCGCAACGCTAATGCAGTTTGACCACCTGATATTTAGATAAACAGTAAATAAGTTTTTTTTTATAGATATTATAAGAGATAAAAATTGTGAAGTTACCTAGGTTTATGCTACGACCAACAGCTCCAAAAAAACCGGTGCCACTCAAGGAAAACATGTTAGAACGCAATTGTTTCCTAGGCTCTTCATCGTCAGAAACATACATGATCCCAGCTCTGGAAATGAGATCTGTAACAATTGAAGTTAAGATGTGGAATAAACAATGTGGATAGTATAAGTTGAAAAAGAAAACCCTGTACATTCGATTTTGGAAAAAGATAAGAAAGGGAAAAGGAAAAATATGAGATACAATATTATATTTGTCAAGTTAAGTTTTACATCAGTACAGTTCCAGTAATAACCAATATAGTGTATACTCATGGTATCTCTGAGAAATTATTTGCAAATTCATTTGTGACCTTTTATTATTCATTTTCATTCCATCTTCTCTTTGCACTCGCAATTTTGTCATTCTTTTCTAGTACATGTAATGTTGTCACGTTTCACGTTTTCTTCCGGTTGTAGTATACATTTTCCACTCATGTTTTTGTCTTTCTTACCTCACATCCGATTCATCGATCACAATATTAGATTCTCACTCCCCAACTACTTTGAGAGGATTTATACTTCATTCATAGTTCACTCTTCATTTCTTACAAATTGATCTTTGCTTCATATGTTGTCAATCTTTTACGGATACTCTCATTATTAACTCTTAATTTTCTTAAATTTCCCTACACCATGTTTCAAGATCTAAGCCATTTTTGTGTGTTATTATTATAGAGAGTTTGATTCTCATAAATATGAACATATGTAGATACTAATTTTTCAACATAATTTCTCCATCCATGGAGAATTTAAAAAACATGATATTTTTTAAAATCTTTATTAATTGTGTTGTGATCTTTCAACTTTCGAACAGTTAACATTTTCTTTTAAAATAATGAATTTGAACATAACAATTAAAAGTTGTTACAGTGTTTAAATTAATTACATGTTATAAGATAACCAACACGCCACTATGTTATTAACTTAAAAAAACTACACACAAAACAAGACTATGATTAATTCGCCACTAGAAACGGTTCCCGGAGCTGTGGAACTACAGGCCCACAGAGTCACGCATACACCATTCCCCATCAAGAGATGCCTTAATTGTTGAGACACGATGAATGATTTCCATGAAAGATAATGAAGCAGGAATATGATAACAGCAGTGGTTGTAGTTACCTGCTTCTGCAGAGCTCTACAACAACATTATCAGGCCTCAAAGCGCGCACCACGCGTTGTACCTCCATAGCCGAATCCTTGGAAACATGGGAAGTTCCTATCAGCCAAATGAATTCAGGTTCCACGAATTCGGTCCTCCAAGAAGGGACTGGGCCAAACCTCTTCTTCTGGACCAAGACCAAGCTCCCATTGTCGGCTAAGTCCAGCAACTCGGGGTGAGATTCGGCTATGGCGGCTCTGGACTCCTCCGAAATCTCTCGCCTGTAATCAAAATCTGGGGGTGGGGGTTTCACGGAAACCTTGAAGGGTTTCAGAGGTGTTGTTGAGAGGGAAAATGGGTTGCTCCTGAAAACTGGGAAGATTGACTTCATCGCAGTTGAGGAGTGGAGTTCGTGGAAGAGAAGCAATTTCCAAGTGATGACGATAAGAGCAGCTTGTGGAGGTGAATTTCGATGAAGGCTATTGATATGTATTCCCCATTTTGCTTCTTAATTTTTTTTTTTTTACTTTAATTTATGAAATATAAAATTTTATTATTTTTGTTTTAGTTGAACAAAATTTGATATAAATTCATACACACATCATTAGAACAACATATATGATATATAACAACTTTATGTTATATACTTTTTATGTTACTTGTCATTTAAAAATAAACTTCAATATTAAGGATTAAAATGATGAAATAAATACATTATACAGATAATTTAATTATTTATTATCAAACTATTTTTATTATATTTTAAATAAGTTAGAACATTTATAAACAAGAATTTTAACAAATACATAATTTATAATTTATTAATTTATTCCGAATTATAAATTAATTAAAAATTGTAAAATTAGTTAAATTTACTTTATGGTTGATTTCATCAAATAAAGAGTTGTAGTTTTTAAATTATACTATATTGTAATTATAATATACTATGCAAAGATTTAAATATAATTTGAAGTAATAACATTAAACAAGATTGATATGATAAGATCCACTCTCTGTCTTAAAAGTTTTGGGTCTAGTTTATTAGAGGGACAAAGGTCAATCCACTTGTTTTTTCAGGACCCCTCTCAACTGTCCACATACTTCCGATTTTGTGTCATCCACCCAAACAGTTTACTTACCTTTCTCCTCTTCTGAGACATGAGTTCAGCTAGGACTTAAGTTTCTTCTTCCTCTGAACTTACTGAACGTTCTTCTTCCTCCGAGGAAGTAGAGCTCTAAATATCTATCCTTTCGTTTCTTTTCTGTTTGGTTGCTCTGGTGCCACGTGAGTCTCAATTATGGTCTCATTTTCGTCTCCCTTGGTTCTGTTTTTCAGCTCCTTAAGTTGTTCCTGGTCATGGTGCTCCTTCCGCTACGAGATTCTTTCTCTTTAAGTTGTCTTTCAGTCAAGAGCTAAGGGAAGCTAGAATTCAAAAGCTTTTACATTGGTGTTTTTGCTGATTTTTGCTTGATATTGGGTGTTGATTTATACTAAACTGATGATAGCATGGAATGAAATCAATTGCATGTTTGTTTTCCATTGGTTTTTGGGCTTTGCATGTGTTAGTGCAGGTGGGAATCTGTTGTTCTCGCCTAAGCGAGGGATTTTTTTTCCAAACGAGAAGTTTTCGCCTAAGCGAGAATAGTAGAAACTCGTCCCTGCTCTCCGCCTCGAGTTGTCGCCTAAGGGAAGGCCTTTCGCCTGAGCGAGAGTAATCTCGCCTGAGTGAGATGAGTTAGCTTAAGCGAAAACTCGTGGTGCTCTCTGTTTGCAATCTCCCCTAGACGAGAGTTTCTGACTTGAGCGAGAGACTCTTGTCGTTTGAGCGAGAGAATCTTGTCGCTTGAGTGAAATACTCTTGTCGCTTGAGCGAGGGCTCTTTAGCTTAAGCGAGATTGACAACAAAATAATTTCAATTACTTGGTTGCTTCCATGATTTTGAGTGATTTACCTTAAAGCATGAAGTACAATGCCATGTATGTTTTATGTGATATAATGGGACTGAGATTTTTATTGTGCTTGGTATGAAATAAATCATGAATTGGTTGGTTGGTTGGTTGTGCATTGGCATGAGATTTTGATGTTTTGAGATAACATGTGGATTTGGTGTGAGAAACATGGATATGGTATGAGTTAGACGTAATTCCATGAGACTCTTGGCAAGATTTCATAGTGGTGTTGTAGTATATATAATCACATAAGGATTCAAGTAAAGTTGCATCTTGAAACTCTAAAGAACCGGTCATACTCACATAGAGTAGACTAATTTAAGTGGTGAGAGTAGCAAAAGGTCCTAGTCTTTGGCAGGATAATGGCCTTACATGATTATGGACTAACCTTGTGCATGGTAGGGTGAGACCCATCGATAATGGTTTTGCAAAGCATTACAAGTCACCACAAGTACAAATATCCAATGAATCCGATCTTTTTATATTTATCCGGATAATTGAGTCAGAGGGTCTTTATTGTTTGCCATCACATCACATGTCTTGTGTGCTTACTGAAATATCTGTTTAAAATATGCTTGTTTATATATATGATGAAAAATTATTTGTATCACTAGCTTACCCTTTCTTATTGTGTTTATTTCTTGTTTGGTTTACCTTTTTGTGATGATCACCACATCTTTGGTGTGAGCAGATTTGGAAATTCCTGTTGATAACCATGGTGATGAAGAACATGTTGAGTCTATTGAAGAACATTTCTTTTTTAATTGTAATTCCTTTCTTTAGGAGCGGTTTCATGTTCAACTGTTTATGTTTAAGGTGTTTGATGACATTGTTTTGTGCCTTAGTACCCACTCCTAATTTAGTATATATGGGATAATTGTAATAACTAATCCTCTATAATTCATGTCTCGTGTTATGATTATCTATAATTGTGTGATGCTTCATCTACTATAATTATTTTATTAAACTGGGATCTCACATATATAAATGGAATTTGTAAATATTTATTATTTTCATATATTTTAGTCGAGACACATACATAAGTGCATTTTAACCACCACAAAAAATAATTAAATAACAATTAAATTTAAAAATACAAAATAATTAATCATTATGTGGACTAAATTAAATATCGTTTTATAAACTAAAAATTATTAGTATGTAAAATAATCTTTATTATTTAAAAAAATTGTAATTAGTTTGTGAATTATAATCTAAATTGATATATAATATTAGCTAAGTTTTAGTTATAACTAGTTACTTTTGTTTTTCTTATTAAAAGTGTGTTGAGTAAAGATATCATGAATTGTGGTGATGAAAATAGTTTCTTAATCATTTTACTTGATGACAATGAAATTATCGAAGAAGATGAGAAACCCTTTATTCAAAATGTTGTTAATAAAAGTAATAAAAGTCATCCATCATTTTAAATTGTCTCTAATATCATTTTGTATAAACAAAAAAACTCACATGTTTTAATTTGTGAAGACAAGTAAACAAGATGATAAGACAAAATAACATTCATGCCATCTAGTTAATAGAAGAAATAAGCAACGAAAACTCATATGAAAAATATAAACATTTTGAGTACTTAATGGACTAAAATATTTATTAAGAACTCAAATAAATATACCTAAATTTATCATATACTTAAAACTCAAATAAACCTTTTGAAAAAACTTAGATCATCCAAAATGAAAGTACTTGTTAAATACACAATACTAGTGTGTTTGGATAGCATGGCGGAAACACAATCTGCACTTATTTGCAAAGGAAGTTAGATTTTCAATGTTAAAATGCATGTAAAACAAGATGTTTTTGTTTAAAAAACATTATTCATTTTGCATGTGTACGAAGGTTTACGTTGTGTTTATTTGAAGGGATTTACTAAAGGATTAGAGAGACATGATTTGAGGGTAAGTTAGGTGGTCACTTATAAGGATTTGAGAGAGAGTGAAAGGAAAGAATAAGGGAATTTCCTTATTTTTGCATCTATACTCATGTGAGATGATTTGAGGAATATTACAACTATGCTCTCAATTCATTTCCCCTTTCCTTAATTCACTAATAATATTGCATAATTATGATAATAATATAAAAATATAGCTTTTAAAATTACGCTTACAACAATCACTATAAGAAATATTACTATAATTTAAACAAATAATTCGTAGATAATAGACAATTTTCGTAGATAATTTGATGTTATTTATGAATTACGTACGAAACAGATTTCGTAAGTAATTAACTTGTAGGTAACTTTATCTAAGAAATGTGTATTCATAGGTAATTCTATCTACGAAAATAGTTGTAGGAAATAACTCAAGTTACCTACGTAAACCTTCATAGGTAAGTTAAAGAAGTAAATATATTGTGTTTTATTACTTTTATTAAAAAAAAGTTCTTAATTTATTCATTTAAATAAGTTTTATAAAATAAATCTAACTCATTTAAACATAATTTTAGACTACTTTCAATGTCAAGGGTAATTTGGTAATCTTCCATTAAATTTAATTTTTAATCTATCAGATCAATCAAATCACTCACCAACTTTCACAAACTTTACTTTTAAATTCACTCACTTTCACATCTAAACCCCTTAAAAAGAACAATCCAAATTGCATCCTCTAATCTACTCAAATTCATCGTCTCCCTCTCTCCCAAATAAAATATTCACAAGTGAACACACCCTTATGCTATGTCTAGATTGGAGTGTGGATTTGAGGGAGTGAATTTACGTTGATTTGTAGGTAAAGATGAGATTGTTTGAACTAAGGGAGAGATAATATGATTTCAGTGGATATGAGTGAAAAGTTTATAAAAATTTGTATATTATGTGATTGATAAAATTTAATAAATTATAAATTTTAATAGAATAAATTGTATAATTACCATTTTACCCTTCAATGGAAATAGAAAAAAATGATATTAAAATAAAATTAAAAATGTTATTTAAAATTAAAAAAATATAATTTATTGATATTATAATTAATAACCTGAAATAATTTATAATATAGACTATTTAATTTATATCTCCACATTTATTTAAATTTATTTTATTTAATATAAAATGCATTTATTTGAATAATAATAATAATATTGTTATTATTATTATATAATACTAATTATTATAATTATTATTAATATTAAAAGAAATAATAATTATATATATATATATATATATATATATATATATATAAATTATATGTTTGACTGTTTAGCAATTATAAAAGTTAAATGTTTGTTTATCTATATATATTATCATTATTATAATCGTTATTATATATAT